>Ga0164315_10000392_pt1 | contig 30103 bp, 21 predicted proteins | sample GuaBasSedimGuay6_FD_113737 | JGI IMG/M metagenome (GOLD analysis project Ga0164315, IMG submission 113737) | Subseafloor sediment microbial communities from Guaymas Basin, Gulf of California, Mexico - Guay6, Core 4569-2, 0-3 cm | ecosystem: Environmental > Aquatic > Marine > Hydrothermal vents... | reverse complement strand
TATTATTTTGAAAAAGCTCATTGACTATATTGCTAGTAAATATGATTTCTTAGAATCGTATTGGGATGGAGAGAAAAATCATAAGGTTCTAGGTACCGCAATCGTATTGTCTTTTCTTTTGGCATTGGTGATAATTCAGCTTAATCGCTGGGGAATATTCCCTCAGTCAATCGCGCAATATATCTCTCATAATCATTTTGTTGCCATTGAATTTGCTTTTGTGGTATTATTATTCTTTGAGGTGTTGAGTTTGGTGTTTGTGTTGCCACATTCTGTTGCAGGTGCATTGAGTAAGCAATTTGAAATATTGTCTTTAATTCTTTTGCGCCAGGCGTTTAAGGAGTTTGGGGCAATTCCTGATATTGGAGACTTGGTCAATATGCAAGAAGTAGGACTTCATATTATCTCAGATGCTTTTGGGGCGCTTATTATTTTTGTGGGAATCTATTTTATTCGAAAAACGAGCAAGCATTATCGTATAACTGATGATGATGATGAGCAGTTCCGCTTTGGCCAACTCAAGAAAGTAATATCTTTAGTACTATTAGGTATCTTTATTTTCCTTGGAGTACAGGATGCATGGCTTTTCTCCAGTCATGAGACTACCTTCCGCTTTTTTGAGACCTTCTATACAGTGCTTATATTTTCAGATATTTTGATTGTTTTGGTTTCGCTGCGCTATAGCTATCGTTATATTGTTTTATTCCGTAATTCAGGCTTTGCTCTAGCGACGGTGCTTTTACGTGTCGCACTAACTGCCCCTGTGTATTATAATGTTGTAATTGGAATGCTGGCTGTACTCTTTGTATTGGTGCTTAATGTTTTCTATGGGAAGATAGTTACTAAGCAGTTGTTTCGGTAGAATGTTTCTCGCAGCCTTCGATACATTTTTGACTATTGCAATTCGTGCCTCATTGCTGCCAAAATCACTCAGTCTGACGAGAGTGGTATCAGTCAGACTGAGTGATTCCCGAAGTGCAACGGAGGAAATTGTACCGAAGGTTGCGGGAACCCTCATATATTTTCTGCGTTTATCAGCGCAATCTGCGGGAGACACCTTAAATAATTGCCTCAATATTCTCAACAGGATTGACTTTATCGAATCTTCTATTTTGTGCGTTAGAGGAGTCGTAACGCTAAAGTTTTTAATTGATATAATTTAAAGGAAATCAACTACCCAAAATACTGCCCTTTATAAAATCTAAATAGTTATTTATTTATTATTAGTTTTCTAAATATTGAGGATTCTTTGTAATTTACAGATACTAAATAAACTCCATTTTTTAAACTAGAAGTTTCAAAGGGTATACTCTTGTTTATATTTCCATTATAGAGCTTATTAATAATAAGTCGACCTTGTAAATCAAATACTTGAATGTTCATTAGGCCTTTTTCAATATTTTCAATATATACAAGCTTAGATGCTGGATTTGGAAATATTATTAGTTCGGAAGTTGATGCTTCTTTATCTGATTTTTTATCAGTAGTCAGTACAATTCCATTTTTATTATATGCCAATATGCCTGTTCCAATGAACCATTGATTATTATTTATATCTGAAAAGATATTTATAATATATTCATCTATATCCGAATTATACGGACTCAATGAATCCCACATGCTTCCATCATTCACAAGTATATTTGTGTTTTCTTGAAGAACATACAAATTAGTGGAATCAAAACCAATGTCAAGAATTGGGCTGTTAGCTAAAGGTGTGTTCTGCCTGGTAAATATATTCCAATTATTACTTGAGTATTTTGCAATTTTTACGTTTTGTTTATCATAGAACCATATATTGCCAACATTATCTTCAATTATTTTATCAATATCAGCATTAAATAATATCCAACTAGAGTTATATGATTTCCAAGTGCCATTTTTAAATGAAGCTATTCCTTTATTTTTTGAACCAACCCAAAGAGTATTATTAGTGCTTGAGAGCAGTGAAATCATAGTGTCATTTGAGTTATTCATAAAGTAGCTTATAAACTGCCATTGATTATTGCTAAACTCATAGAGTCCATTTTGTGTTGCTGCAAGAAATTTTTGATGATATTTATCCCAAGTAATGTCATTAATAGAGTTTGTTAATGATAAGTTAGTTGTGTCGATGTGAACGGTATAGTAAATAGTATCCTGAATTTTATAAAGATTAAAACCTTTAGAACAAAGTAAATCCCCATTATTATCTTCGCATATAAAATGCACACTATCTTTACTTAGAGTTGGATTTTCAAAAATAATTGTGTCATTATTTTTCAATAAAACTGTATTATATTCATTATTAATACTGTTTGTATCACTCTTAGATTTATATTCTAAATAAATACTTCCATTAGTACTTCTATAAAAGTCAAGCCAATAATTAGTTGGTAAAGAAGAGTATTTTGAGATTTCTACTTTCTCTAAAGTATTATTGCCATTCATTTTATATAAACCTTTTACAGTACCTATCCATAACGTTCCATTACTATCGTAGAGTAGTGAGGTAGTAAAGCAAGTGTCCATATTGGAATTGTTTGGAATAGGTATAAAATTATTACCATCATACTTTATAACTCCATTAGATACGGTAGCAATATAAACATTGTTAGAATTGTCGAAAGCTAAATCCTGGATATTTTTTAATAAATGTGCGTGGTCAGGAACTACGTAAAAATAATTTTGAACATAATAGAATAATTGACCACTTTGTAATCCAGGTTTAGGAATATGACTACCTGTGGCTCCCCATACAGTTCCTGAATTATCCAATTTCAAAACTGTAGTTTCTTCGTCATTTGTTAAACTATTGAAAAACCAATAATCTTGCCAATAGTTAGTATGCCTATATACTGTTACTCCATTAGCTGCACCAAACCAATGATTATTTAATGAATCAACAGTCATTGAATAATTGAAAGATAGTATATTAGCTATTGGTGGAGAGCCAACCATATAACTTTTAATTAACCCCATTCCAGGGTTAGTATATTTTACTACTCCATTTCTAGCCGTACCAAACCATAAAAAACCATCTTTATCTTCTGTAATTGATACAATTTTATCATCAGGCAGAATAGAATTGTACTTATTTATTTCAGACCAATTGTTATTGGAATACCTTGCTATCCGCCCAAAATCGTTGGTGAGCCAAATACTACCATTACTTTTTGAAAAAACTTTATTAATATTATTAAAAGGAATTTCAGAGTTTGCTTTATTAAAAACAGTTTTTTGACCAGTAGCTTTATTGATTGATATTAAACCTGTTTTAGTTCCAAGCCAGATGCAGTTAGATCCTTCAGCTATGGATGTTATATATTCATTATTGGCTATATAAATATATTTTTGAGATGATTGATTGTAGGCAGTTAAAAAGCCGAAAGTAAATAATAATAGAAGAAAAGTTTTCATATATCTTAGTATTAATTATTCCGAGACCTATCGTGTAAAATATATCATGCCGCACCGATTTTTAACGGTGTTCATTTTATTAGCTTTAACAAATAAGGCTTAAAAAATCAAAGGTATGTAATATTATTGAGGTTTCAATAAAACGAAAGAAATCAAAACAGGGAAAAATCATACTTTTTAAATTTTATGTAAAAGCAAACTCATGTCTGATATTTTTAACCATTTAGGATACAGCATCGGGATTCGTTATAATACCCCCTCAATAATCTCCACAGGATCACCCCAAACAGCCTTATTACCTCTTAAGACAATAGGTCTATTTAGTAGTTTAGGATTCTCAGCTATAATACGAATCCATTCTTCCTCAGTAAAAGTTTTCCCTTTATAATTAGATTTGAATATAGCTTCCTGCTTACGAATCATTTCCGATGGTTTGGGGTTGAGTTTTGCAAATAGCTGAGTTAATTCCACAATACTAAGCGGATTTTTCAAATACTCAATAATTTCCACTTCCAATCCTTTATCTTGCAGAAACTGCAATCCAGCACAACTCTTTTTACAACGGGTATTATGATATACTTTATACATATTTTCTATTTGGTTTGTGAAGGCAAATTTAGGAAATAAAAGGTTAAAAGGAAAGAGAAAAAGAAAAGGATAAGGATTAGTTGTATGTGTAAAAGATGTACTAGTCAGACTGAGCCTGCCTGCCGGCATAGGCAGGTGTTTTTTATTTCGGAGAGAAACAGAGAAAGAAAAAAATGCACCGAAGGCTTACTATGGCTAAATCTTATTTTGATGCGCTAATTATATTTGCAAAAGATTTTCTCTTATGAGAAGTAAATTAAATCTTGATTTCTCTTCTTTACTTTTTCTTGATAGAAAGCAAACAAAAATCAAGGCCAAAGTTTATCCTGAGCTTGTCGTAGGAAAACTACCGCCCACCTCTGCCCAAATGATGATTTTTCTAATAAAGTAGGTTTCTATGAGGCTGATGCATTTAATTGGCAATATTGCAAATAGAAGCTTTTGTCTCATTATTAAACCTTAGCTAATGCCACATAGAAAAAGCCAAGGCCCTTTATTGAAAAATTTATCATTTAGAAACCTGTCAGACCATTGGCTGATTCACCACCTTAACCAGCCCCGCTGTTTGGCCAAGGCTTACGCACCTTTCGCATTAACACGTGGTTGAAGTAATGAAACTTCTACAAAATAGCCAATAAACCTATTCTAATATTTGAGTTACCCAACCCTTATAAATTACCCACTGCCCCAGCCATTTCAATCCGTTTACGGGTTGAGGATGCGCCTTAGAAAAATGACGTTAAGAAAATAAGGAGGAGTTTTTTGTGTTTAGATTTTATCGTCCTTATTTTTAGTTATTTTTCGTCAGCGCAAGCTTTTTTGTTACTTTTTCAGCTGAAAAAGTAAAAGAGGAAAAATAAACTAGATTCATTGTAGCGTATCAAAATAAGAAATAGCCAAAAAAACTTCATTTTACCCCACTGAAAATTTGGCTATTAAAGAAAATAATTCTACTTTTGCAGCCCGAAAAAATCAGAATGCTTATGTATTGTGATTTTCAAGGGATTAGGTCATTAAACGGAATGTGTTGCAGGAGAAACTCAGAATAGATACAGTTGATGGTGAAACTGTCCGCCCGCATAGCCCACATATTCAATGGTTTAATGTCTAGATTTTTTTAATATTATTAATTTTTAATTTATAGTAATGAACACTTTAAGTTATAAGACTATATCAGCAAACAAAGAAACAGTCACTAAAGAGTGGGTGATTTTGGATGCCGAAGGAGCAACCTTAGGTCGCTTAGCTTCGAAAGCTGCATTTCTACTTCGTGGAAAGCATAAACCAAATTTTACTCCTCATGTTGATTGTGGCGATAATGTAATCGTTATCAATGCTGATAAATTTGTATTGAAGGGCAAAAAAATGACTGACAAACAGTATGTTCGTCACACTGGATATCCAGGAGGTCAACGTTTCGCTACCCCAGCTGAATTATTGGCAAAGAAGCCAGAATCGGTAATTGAAAAAGCGATTAAAGGTATGTTACCTAAAAATAAGTTGGGACGCCAATTGTTCCGTAACCTATATGTATTTGTAGGTACAGAACATCCACACGAAGCACAAAAGCCAAAAATGTTGAACCTAAACGAACTTAAATAGACATGGAAGTAATTAATGTTATAGGTCGTAGAAAGACTGCCGTAGCTCGTATATATATGAGTGAAGGTAGCGGAGTAATCACAGTAAACAAACGTGATTATAAAGAGTATTTTTCAACCGGAACTTTACAATATATTGTCGAGCACGCTTTTGTGGTTACTGACAATGTAGGTAAATACGACGTTAAGGTGAACCTTGATGGTGGTGGAATTAATGGACAAGCTGAGGCATTGCGTTTAGCAATATCTCGTGCTTTGGTTAAGGTGGACGAAGAATATCGCCCAGCACTTAAGAAAGAAGGTTTAATGAAACGTGACCCACGTATGGTTGAACGTAAGAAGCCAGGTCAACCAAAAGCACGTAAGCGTTTCCAATTCTCAAAACGTTAAATCGAGTTTTTTGTTTAGTATCCAAATTGCTGAGACTTCCATTATGGAGCTACTCTGCCATTGGTTCAAACGGAATGTAAACAACTAAATATTAAGAAAATGCCAAGAACAAATTTTGACGAGCTCCTCGATGCAGGAGTACACTTTGGACACTTAAAACGTAAGTGGAACCCAAATATGGCTCCTTTTATTTTTATGGAGCGCAATGGTATTCATATCATTGACTTGCACAAAACAGTTGCTAAATTAGATGAAGCTGCTGCTGCCGCAAAACAAATTGCTAAATCAGGAAAGAAAATCCTTTTTGTTGCTACTAAGAAACAAGCAAAAATGATTGTTGCTGAGCGTATTCAGAAAACTGGAATGCCATATGTAACTGAGCGTTGGCCAGGTGGAATGTTAACTAATTTTGCTACTATTCGTAAAGCAGTACGTAAAATGTCAACTATCGATAAGATGCTGACTGAGAAATCATTTACTAGTTTGTCGAAGCGAGAGCGTCTTCAGATTACTCGTGAACGTGCTAAGCTTGAGAAAAACTTAGGTAGTATCTCTGATTTGACACGTCTTCCTTCTGCACTTTTTATTGTGGATGTATTGAAGGAGAATATCGCTGTAACTGAGTCAAATAAATTAAGTATTCCCGTATTTGCAATGGTAGATACAAATTCAAATCCTAAGGATATTGATTTTGTTATTCCAGCAAATGATGATGCTTCTAAATCAATTTCTTTAATTATTGATGTAATTGCTACTGCAATTGAAGAAGGGTTAGCAGAGCGTAAAATGGAGCGTGAGAAGAAGAATGCAGATGAAGCTGCTGCAAAGCTGAAGAAAGCTGAAGCTAAGAAAGCTGCAGACGAAAAGAAAGCTGCTGAAGCTGCTGCAAAGAAAGCTGCTGAAATTAAAGAAGAGAAGCCTGTTAATGAGGCTACAGAAGAAGCATAGTTTTAATATAAAATAGAATTGAAATGGCAAAAATAACTGCTAGTGATGTGAATGCACTTCGTAAGAAAACAGGTGCTGGCATGATGGATTGTAAAAATGCTTTGACTGAGGCTGATGGTAATCAAGAAAAAGCAATTGAGGTTCTTCGTAAGAAGGGTCAGAAAGTAGCTGCAAAGCGAGCTGATCGTGATGCTGCTGAAGGTGTAATAATTGCTAAAATATCTTCTGATGGCACATTTGGTGCCGTTGTAAGAATTAGTAGTGAGACAGATTTTGTTGCTAAAAATCAAGATTTTATTGATTTTGTCACCTCAATTGCAGATAAAGCTGTTGAAGAAAAAGCGGAGAGTGCTGATGCTTTAAGAGCTGTTGATTTAAATGGTCGTACTATTGAAGAAAGCCTTTTGGACCAAGTTGGTAAGATTGGTGAGAAGATTGAATTGGTAGATTATAAAATGATTTCTTCACCTGCAGTTTATGCATATATTCACCAGGGAAACCGTCTAGCTACCATAATGGGTTTAAATAAAGCAGATGTTACTGATATCGCAACTATAGGTAAGGAAGTTAATATGCAGATTGCTGCTATGGCTCCTATTGCCTTGGATAAAGATGGTGTTGATGCTTCTATTGTAAAAACAGAGATTGAGATTGGAATGGATCAGGCACGCCAAGAAGGTAAGCCAGAGGCTTTGCTTGAAAAAATTGCTATGGGTAAATTGAATAAGTTTTACAAAGAGAATACTTTGTTGAACCAAGCATTTGTTCGTAATAATAAGCAAACTGTTGCTCAATACTTAAAAGAGGCTGACAAAGACCTTACAGTATCTGAGTTTTATAGATTAGCTTTATAAAAATATACATAGACTTTATTAACCGTCTTTTTCATATGGTGAAATAGACGGTTTTTTTTATTGCATAGTTTAGCAATATTATTACTTTTGTGGTTGAAACAAATATTAGCTGGTTAAGAAAAAAGGTTTGATAAAATATTATCATAAATCATATAGTAGATACATTATTTGAGAAATGAATATAATTCAGTGGGGAAGTAAATATATAGATTATCGTATAGGCATGATTGGAAGCGTGTTTATGGCTTCAATGGTTTTTGGTGTTAATTATTATGAGACGGCTGAGGCTTGTGGTACACCAGATGTTATTGGTTCAACAACTGCTGCCGTGAAACAAGGTTTCTTCACGCTTTTTTTTGGTGGGGCAGTTATGCGTTTTAGTGAACGCTTGGCAACCAGTATTAATAATGGGCTTTTAGCTATTATTGCATCGAGTCTATTACCTTCCATGTCTTCATTAATATTATTATTTGCAATTCATAGTCTAAAGGGAACTCCAGAGCCACTTTTATCAATAATCCCAACGGCTGTTTTTATTACTCCAACAACAGCTTTATGGGGATTAAGTAAGCGACGAAAGATGAAGAAAAGTCCGTCGCTCAATGTCAATTAGGATCATTCTGCTAAGTATAGTTAGTAGGTTGTTCTAATTATTCTGTATTCCAATAAATTTTTAAGATGTGTCAAAGAGTATCGTCTTAGTTGCAGTCTTAAATATCACCTACCTTTTAATTGTTTAGCTGAAATTTAATTGTTTATTTTCAGTGAAAACAAAAAATCCAACCAAATCATTAAAATATTACCTTTGAGCAATACTAAGATAAGAAATTATAGAATTTTGTTATGTGACTGCACCTGTCTGACTACACAGCTAGGCAGGTATCACCGTTCCGATAGCTATCGGGATAATAAAATATAAACATATGAAACGCCCATGATAGTTTTTTTAACAAACAAGCGGATGATTACAAGGGCGTTCCATATCACCGCTAAAATATTTTTAAATATATGAAATATAGAAGGATACTATTAAAACTAAGTGGTGAGGCTTTGATGGGAGAACAATCATTTGGTATTGATACCGAACGTTTAAATGCTTATGCAACTGAAATTAAGGAAGTGGTAGAAAAAGGGGTGCAGGTTGCAATTGTAATAGGTGGTGGAAATATATTTCGTGGAATGCAAGGTGCAGCCCAAGGAATGGATCGTGTACAAGGTGATTATATGGGAATGTTGGCTACAGTTATAAATTCTTTATCGATTCAAGGTGCTTTGGAAGGGATGGGTGTTTCAACACGTTTATTAGGTGGTATTGCTATAGATCCCATCGCTGAAGCAATGAGTCGTAAGCGAGCTCAAGAATACTTGATTGATGGAAAAGTAGTTATTATTAGTGGTGGAACAGGAAATCCATTTTTTACAACAGATAGCGCAGCGGCTTTACGTGCAATAGAGATTGAGGCTGATGTTATCTTGAAGGGAACACGAGTAGATGGAGTTTATACTGCTGATCCTGAAAAAGATCCAAAAGCGGTTAAATACGATACGATTTCATTTGAAGATGCCTACGAGAAGAAATTGAGTATTATGGATTTAACAGCCTTTACCCTTTGTCAAGAAAACAAGCTGCCTATTTATGTTTTTGATATGAATACTAAGGGAAACTTAGATAGAGTAATTAATGGTGAAAATATAGGCACCTTAGTAGGCTAGGAGTGGTCTATATTGTGTTAAGTATTAGTCTGGTTTTGTACTAAGTACATTACCTGATTTTATAGTAATCAGTAAAATAGATTGATTTGGGTATGCTTTATTTCGTATCTTTGCTTAAAGCATAACCGTAAATTTTTATGTCATGAAAAAGTTAAGTTTTATTATCGTTTTAGTTTTTATAGCGACCAGTTTCAGTGTTTCAGCACAATCTGCAAAGAAGTTTTATAAAACAGGCTTGGCATTTGCCAAAAGTGAAAATTATGGTGATGCCATTACTAATTATACTAAGGCCCTTGAATTAGATCCAAACTATACACGGGTATATATCTCTAGAGCTGATATTTATGCTAAACAGGAGAAATATAAAGATGCTGTAAAGGATTATGAACGAGCTTGTTCGTTAATTCCTGGCGAGGAAACGTATTTTTATTTTGTCGCTGATATGTACTATAAAATTGGTGATTATGATAAGTCAATTCTGAATGCAACGCAAGCGATTAATTTGAATAAGAAATATGTTGATGCCTATAAAGTGAAGACATTGGCTCTCATGAAACAAGAGAAAACAGGAGAAGCCGAGAAGGAGGCTTTGAAGGCTTTTGACTTAAGAAAGGATTATGATACCTATTATAACTTGGCAATAATTTATCTTACTCAGAAGAAGTATGCCGATGCAGAGAAATACTTTCAAGATGCACATATTCGCGATGGTAATAAGGTAGATCCTTTATTAAAGTTAACTGAAACTTATTGTGCTCAAGAACGTTATGATGAGGCAATAAATACAGTATATCAGGTTTTTAGTATTGATTCTAAGAATAAGGATGCGTTTTGGTTAAGAGCTAATGCGTATGAAAAAAAACTGCAATATCAGAGTGCTATAAATGACCTTTCTCAGATAATCGTATACCATCCAAATGCAGATTATATTAATGATGTTTATATGAAGCGAGGGGATGTTTATTTTGCTTTTAACCAGCATATGAATGCCGTTAATGATTATACGAAAGTTATTATTTCTCAACCTGAAAGAGCTGATGCCTATGCACAACGTGCAAAAGCTTATGAAGCAATCAGGTCTTACGATGAGGCAATAAAGGATTATGAAAAGTTAGAGGCAATGAATCTAACCAGTGCTGCGGATAGAGCTATGTTAGCTGCAGCCAGTATTCGTCTTTTTGAGCTAAAACGTGAGGATAATAATCCATCTATTTTTATTACTAGTCCAACTATTCGTAATAAGGGAGAAGTGGAAGTGATAAAAGGTGAGAGTGAACTCACTATTTCGGGGTATGTTAAGGATGTTAGTAAAATTAAGTACTTAAAAGTAAATGGAAAAGATGCAGAATTAAAACCAAAAATGGGGAAATCTGAATTTGTGGTCACTCTTCTAGTGGATGAAATTACTACTTTTATAATTGAGGCTGCTGATGAATATGATAATGTAACTAAGAATACATATAAAAAAGTGATTACCGAGATTAATCCACCACAAATTACTTTGATTACACCTGTTGCTTCTGATGATGGGCAAATTTATTTAGAGTCGGATGATCCTACATTATATATTGAAGGTACTGCAATAGATGCTAGTAAGATTCAAAGTATTATGATTGATAGTGTGAATGCTAGTTTTATTCCATCATCCTTAAATCCCGCTTTCTCAGCAAATATTAATATAGCCAATAAGACAAAAATATGGATTGAAGTAGTTGATATTTATGGTAACAAAAAGCGCTATGAATATTTACTAAACCGAGAAGGTGCCGATTTGGCAAAGGATAACCCGATGGGAAAAACTTGGGTGGTGTTTATTGAGAATAGTAATTATAAGACTTTTGCATCTTTAGAAGGCCCTACAAAAGATGTATCATTAATGAAAAGTGCATTGTCAAAGTATAAGATTCATAATATTATCCATAAGCGCGATATGTCAAAAGCAGAACTTGAACGTTTCTTTTCCATTGAATTACGTGACTTGGTTCGAAAGAATCATGTTAATTCGATAGTTGTTTGGTATGCTGGTCATGGAAAATTTATCAATAATACGGGCTACTGGATTCCTGTAGATGCAAAACGTGATGATGAATTCACCTATTTTAATATCAATAGTCTAAAAGCTTCTATGCAATCTTATTCAAATGTAATAACGCATACATTGGTGGTAACTGATGCTTGTGAGTCTGGACCTACCTTTTATCAAGCTATGAGGTCTGATCTGAAAATTCGAGATTGTAGTGATTGGAAAGCAACAAAGTTTAAGTCGTCACAGGTTTTTTCTTCTGCGGGATATGAGTTGGCTTCTGACAATTCTCAGTTTACAAAAACATTTGCCAATTCATTATTGCATAATCCGAATTCGTGTATCCCGATTGAGAGTATTGTAGAGAAAGTGACATCAGCGGTTACGAAAAAGAACCAGCAGAAACCTCAGTTTGGTAAAATTGATGGTTTAGCAGATGAAAATGGCACATTCTTTTTTATAAAGAAATAAATAATATAATCACGAAAATACTGATTTGTCATTTGACAGGTCAGTTTTTTTTCTTTTGAGGGAATTCAAATAGTTCCCTTTGTTAATTGAAGTATATAAATTACACTATGCGAAAAATATTTCTTTTTCTGATTCTCTTGGCATTTTCTTTAGGAGCTGTTTCCCAGAAATATTACTTTGATGTTTATGGAGTGAGGCAAGGTCTTAGCAATTCAGATGTATATGTGATTAGTCAAGATGACAATGGCAATGTATGGCTAGGTACAAAAAGTGGAATCTCTCGCTTTGATGGTAATTCTTTTGAAAATTTTTTCTCCGAAGAAGGCACTGCGCCAAATGGAATGAGAACTGTTTATCGTGACACTTGTGATGCTATTTGGTTTGGCCATACTGGTGGAGGACTTACCTATTTTAAAAATGGAGACTTTAATAATCGCAGTATCGATAGTGTTTCAGGCGATATTACCAGCATTGTTGAAGATGTGCAGCATCGCCTTTGGGTTGCAACTTATGGTTCGGGAGTATATCGTATTAATAATCCTTACTCAACTGAGATCCTTGATATTGATCATTTTGCTGGAGCTGAAGGTCTAAGTGATCGGGTATCTGGAATATGCTCAACACAAGATTTTGGGCTGCTATTTATTACGGACTTTGGTGTAAAGTATTTTGATGCAGAAAGTCAAAAATTTGAATTCATTAAGAATGTTATTCCAGAATGGCCTGAATACTTCCCTGTTATTACAATATTTGAGGATTCAGAAAAAAGCCTATGGGTAGGAACTTACAATGGTGGGCTTTATAGGTTTACTCTAAAAGGTCAGAAACTAAAAGTTTTTGACCAGCGTGATGGACTTGCAAAAAATTGGATTAGTTACATTTTTGAAGCTAAGGACCATTCTTTATGGATTGGAACCTGGGGTGAAGGTGTTTCTGTATTTCGTGATGGAAAGTTTCATAATTTTAATATCGACAATGGCCTAGATGCAAATATAATTCGTTGTATTTATCAAGATTATGAGGGTAATATTCTTATTGGTAGTAAAAATAAAGGTCTTTTTATATATAAAGGAAATGCTTTTGTTAATTATTCTAAGTTTAAGGACGATCAGCCGATTCAATTAAATAGTATTTATGAGATAAATGACAAGATTTGGCTAGGAACCGATGATGGTATTTGGATTTCATCTTCAAGTAGTCAGTCGAAGGATAGAGATATGGTTAACATTGATGTTAATTCTGAAGAAAGCCTTAAGTCAAATAGTATAAAGTATGTTATTCCTGACCAACAAGGTGATTTATGGTTCGGTACTTGGGGAGGAGGAGTAACAACATTTAGTGAAGTAGATCAGGCATTTAGTTTTAATTATTTGTTGAATCGATATGTATCTGATGCTTCTAATGGTAATGTTACCGCTATGTGCATTGATTATGATAATAATCTTTTTGTTGGTGCAACTGAGGGTTTAATATATTTTGAAATTATAAACAATAGAATTGATTTTATTACTCAAACAAAAGGCCTAGCAGGCAATGATATTACTGCTTTGTTCACAGCAAAGGATGGAACAGTTTGGATTGGTTCTAGAAATAAAGGCTTGACTACTATTAAAGGAGCAAGTATTCAAATTGTGAATCCAGAGTTTAACTTTACACCAACATGTTTCACCGAGGATTCGAAAGGAAATATATGGGTGGGTACTGAAGGCCTTGGAGTTATTCTAATATCTGATTCTAAAATTGCAAGAAGATTTTCATCGGATGATGGATTTGTTTCAGGAATGATAACAGCCTTGATTACTGGGGAAAATGATGATATTTTTATTGGTACACCAAATGGATTGTTAAGGTATAGTGCCCAACAGGATCGTGTTTTTAGTTATGGTGAGAAGGAGGGTTTTGTTGGAATAGAAGTCCGTCATAATGCTGCATTTAAAAACCTAAAGGGAAATATCTGGTTTGGAACGGCTTCAGGAATGACAATGCTTAATCCAAATAATCTTAGGTTCAATGCCAATCCTCCACGAACAAGTATTACACGTGTTCGAGTTGAGCTTAAGGGTCAAGACTTATTTACCCCTTTGAGTTTACACTATACGCAAAACTCAGTATTAATTGACTATAAAGGCATATGTATTACTAATGCTTCAAAGGTACGCTATAAAGTGAGGTTAGAGGGAGCAGATCATGATTGGCAACCAGTTACAGATCAAACATTTGCTAATTACCCTTCTTTGCCACCTGGAAATTATGAGTTTAAAGTTCTTGCAATGAATAATTCAGGAGTTTGGAATAGTACACCAGCCATTTATAGCTTTAGAATTAGGCCACCTTTTTGGCAGACAATTTGGTTCTATGCCATTGTGATAGTATTAGCTTTAGCAGTGATTATATTGCTAATAAAAGTTAGGGAACGAAAACTCTTATATGAGAAAGCAGAGTTGGAGGCTAAAGTTGAGGAACGAACTGTGGAAATTAGAGATAAGAATGAATTATTGGCAAAGAAAAATAAAGATATTACAGATAGTATTAATTATGCTCGGAGAATTCAGGCTGCAATGATGCCTTCAGCTGAAAAAGTTAATAGTTTTATTCCTAATAGTTATGTTTATTATCGACCAAAGGATATCGTGAGTGGAGATTTTTATTGGGGTGTTAAGGAAGGTAGTAAGGCTTTGATTGCAGCAGCTGATTGCACGGGACATGGTGTGCCAGGTGCTTTTATGAGTATGATTAGTATTAGTGCATTGAATAAGATAGTGAAGGAGGATAAAATATTTGACCCTGCTACTATTTTGAATGAGCTGAGAGAAGATATCATTGAAGACCTGAAGCAAGGACAGGGTGGTGATATCGAAACTAAAGATGGATTAGATATTGCCTTATTGAGCATCGATTTTGATAATCATATTGTTGATTTCGCAGGTGCTTATAATTCACTTTATATCATAAAGAATCGTACTATTGAGGAAACAGACATTAATTTGGACTGCAAATTTACTTTGTTCAATAATCGATTAATCGAAGTGAAAGCTGATCGTATGCCTATTGGAATATCGGAGCGCATGGATTCTAAGTTTAAAACAAAGAGGATTGATGTAGAACCAGGTGATATACTGATTATTACCACTGATGGTTATATTGATCAGTTTGGTGGAAGTAAAGGCGGGAAGCTAATGTCACGACGTTTTAAAGAAATACTTTTAGAATTACCGAACAATAATTCAGATTCTGCGTACAAAACTCTCAACGACCGATTTCTTAGTTGGCGAGGCAAACATGAGCAGATTGATGATGTCTTGGTAATAGGAATTAGTTTTTAATATAGTTCAATTGGAAAATTTTTTATAAATTAGTGCCAAAATTGTAAAATTAATAATCACAATATGAATGTTTACACAAAATTTCGCTCAATGATGGATAATCATATTATTCTATCGTTCAAAGGTGAAATAACATCAGACATCATTACGATGGTTCTTCAAATAATGGAATCAAGATTAGAAGCAGAGGAGGCGAAGAGCAGTGTTAAGAAGAAGATATTCAACATACTTGTTGAATGTATGCAGAATCTTTATCACCATGCTGAGGCAGAGGTTGAAGCTGAAATCACTACACGTAAAGCAATGCTTGAAATGTATTTCGATGATTCTTATTACAATATTATTACTGGAAATTACATGAAGAATGAGGAGGTTGAAAAGCTTAAATCTCGTTTAGATAAGGTAAATTCGTTAACAAAAGAAGAGCTGCGAGGCTTTTATCGTGAGATATTGGATAATAATCTAATATCGAAGAAAGGAGGTGCTAACCTTGGAATGATTGATATGGCTAGGAAGTCAGGAGAGAAACTTGAGTACCATTTTACAAAGGTAAACGATAGCCTAACTTTCTTTGATCTGAAAGTTCGAATTTCAAATAAAAAGAAAGGTAAAAAAGGACAAGAAGAAACACTGCAAAGTGTATCATAAAAGGAAGTACTATTATTAAGGACAAACATTAACACAACTCAAAAAATAGGAAATGGATAATTTATTTATAGAAGGAACGAAACAAACGCCAGAAGTTAAGTTCGAGGCAAATACTGGAATTCTTGAAATTAAAGGGCGCTCTATCCCAGAAAACACCTTTGAATTCTTTAACCCAGTTCTTTTGTGGCTAGAAGAATACTCGAAAGCTCCAGTTGAAAAAACAATTGTGAAAGTTAATCTTGAGTATTTTAATACAAGTTCATCGAAGTATATTTTGGAAATATTTAAGAGAGTGAAAACTGTTTTTACAGATGGTCATAATGTCTTGGTTGAATGGTATTATGAAGAGGATGATGAAGAAATGATGGAAACAGGTGAGGATTATGAAGATGTAAGTGGATTGCCATTTGAGCTAATTTCTGTTGAAGAAGACTAATTCTGTTTATAGATGGCCAAGCAAAGTATATACCACCGAGAATCGGATTTTCTTGAGAAGAGTAAAGAGTTTCTGAAAAAGAAATCATATTCTCGAGAGGAACTGCAGTTGGAGTATAAACAGTTGCTTGAAAACTATGAAGAACTTATTGATCAAGTAAAAATTATTACCAAGATAAGTGATCGCCTACAGAATAAACTGAATAAGACTAATGATAAGTTGGAACTAACCAACGATCAGCTGAATGATACTAACATAAAATTGAATGAAACAATTGATGCTCTTACTGAAGCCAAGATTGGTAGAAGAGCAGGTACAATTGTTATGTTTGTTGTGATTACCCTTTTTATTGTTTCGGAAGTGTGGATTGAGCCTATTATTGATGCTAATATTGATAACACTTGGGTAGGTTTGGGTCTAAAGTTAGTGGTTGCTATTTTGATTAAACCCGGTGAAGATTTAACGAATAAATATATGCTTAAGCAAGCTCGTAAGAAACAGCTTAAGGAAGCCAAACAAAAAGAATAGTTTTTTTTACTAAGTACAATAAAAAATCAAAAGTTGCGTATATTTTTATGTATAGACAACTTTTATTTTTTGCATCTTTGCGTTTCTGTAATAAATACAGAATTACACACACATAGGGTTTATTTAATGAAAAGATTTTTACAGTTTAGTTTATTCTTATTAATATTTGTGAGTATTAGTACTCTTTCCTATGGTCAGGATAATACTACAGCTACTGTACGTGGTAGTATCTATGAAAATAAGAGTCGACAACCAGTTTTATATACTAATATTCAACTTGAGGGGACTACATATGGTGCTGTTACAGATGTAAATGGATATTTTACGATTTCAAAGGTGCCCCCTGGATCCTATACAATTTTGATTACATATATCGGTTTTGACACATTAAGACATAAGGTTACACTTAGGAGTGGTGATATATATACAAAGAAATTCTATCTTATCGAAGGAGCATATGAATTGACTGGGGCCACCATCTCTGCTGAGAAGCAGACACGGCAAAGTGATCCTACAATCTCTGTTACAAAGATATCCACTAAGCAAATGAATCGTATTCCTACTATTGGTGGTCAGGCTGATATTGCTCAGTATTTACAAGTAGTTCCTGGTGTTGTTTTTACAGGAGATCAAGGTGGGCAACTCTATATACGTGGTGGAACTCCTGTTCAAAATCTGGTGTTATTGGATGGTATGATTATATATAATCCCTTTCACTCTATTGGTTTATTTTCAGTTTTTGATGCCGATATTATAAGTAGTGCTGATGTTTATACAGGAGGCTTTGGTGCCGAATATGGAGGTCGTATTTCTTCAGTAATGGATATAAATACTCGCTATGGTAATCCCATGCGACAGGCAGGTAAAATTGACGTGAATAGTTTTGGTGCTAAAATATTAATTGAAGGACCACTTATTAAGGCAAAGGATGAGAACTCAGGAAGTTTATCTTATTTGATCTCAGCCAAGAAATCATATATAGACAAAACCTCTGAAACTCTGTATCCATACGTTAATGAAGGTGGCGGGTTGCCATTTACTTTTTCTGATTTTTATGGGAAATTGTCTTTTAATTCGGCAAGTGGTACCCGAGCTGATGTATTTGGATTCAATTTTAATGACCAAGTGAGCTATCGAACTATTCAAAACTATGAATGGAAATCCTATGGTGGGGGAATGCGCTTTACAATTATTCCAGGAGCTTCGCCAATGTTACTGTCAGGTAATGTTTCTTATTCCAATTATTATATAGCACTTACTGATGGATCCTTAAATCCACGAAGTAGTGAGGTTGGAGGTTTTAATATGGGGCTTAATTTTACCTACTTTTTAGGAAAGCAACGAGTGAAATATGGCGTAGAAATGAAGGGGTTTAATACAAACTTTGTTTTTTATAATATTCTGAATCGCAAAACAAGTCAAGAGGAATCAACGACTGAAATTGCAGGTTATTTGTCAGCACGTTTACGTTATGGACATATCGGAACCAAGAAGAAAAATGATATTTCACGTATTATTATTATGCCAGGTTTGAGAGTTCATTATTATGCTTCTCTTGCAGATCTATCTCTTGAGCCTCGTTTAGCTATGAAATATAATCTTAGTCCTGATTTGAGGGTTAAACTGGCAGCTGGTTTATATTCTCAGAACTTAATAAGCACAGCCTCTGACCGCGATGTAGTTAATTTATTCTATGGCTTTATTTCAGGTCCTGACGACTTACCATCAAGTTTTAATGGTGAAGAAATTACACATAAACTTCAAAAATCAAAACACCTTATTTTTGGTGTGGAATATGATTTAGGGAAGCGCTTAACTACGAATATTGAAGGATATATAAAATGGTACGATCAGCTTACAAATCTGAACCGAAATAAAGTTTTTGATGATGTTCCTCAATATTCAGATAAACCTGATGTATTAAAGAAGGATTTTATTATTGAGACAGGGAAAGCACAAGGAGTTGATATGTCCATTAAATATGATTATCGACGTTTATATGTATGGTTTGTTTATTCCTTAGGATATAGCACTCGCTTTGATGGAATAGTTGAATATAATCCTCATTTTGATCGGCGACACAATATTAATTTTCTAACTTCTTATATTATGGGGAAGAGTTTGAGTTGGGAGATTAGTTTTAGATGGAATTATGGAAGTGGTTTCCCATTTACGCCAACATTGGGTAATTATGAACAGCAGAATTTTCAAGGTGGAATAGGGACAGATTATACAACATCGAATGGTTCTGTTGGGATTATTTATGGTGACCTAAGTAGTAGTCGACTTCCAGATTACCACCGTTTGGATTTTGGATTAAAGAGAAAATTTGTTTTAGGAGAAAATGCATTATTAGAAATTGCGTTTAGTATTACAAATGTATATGACCGGAATAATATTTTCTATATCGACCGTATTACTAACGAGCGTGTTGACCAGCTTCCCATATTACCTTCACTGGGAATGAGTTTTAAATTCTAAGAATAATGTGTGGCCGCTATATTTTAGTTCAGAAGGTTGAAACTATTGAAAAGCGCTTTAATGTTATTGCTCCTATTGGTCTTTTATGGAAGGCATCCTATAATATCTCACCTGGACAAATGGCTCCAGTAATTACATCTGAACATCCTAAATATCTTGATTTGATGCAATTTGGAATGACACCTTTTTGGGCAAAAAAGCAGATGTATCTTATGAATGCTCGGGCCGAGGGAGATCGAAATAGAGAAAATAATCCTCAGTATTCTGGTGCTAAGGATATTATTAGTAAGCCAGCTTTTCGTAAACCCATTCGTTCTCAGCGTTGTCTGGTTATTGCTGATGCATTTATTGAGGGTAGTACAAATGAAGGCTTGGATAATCCATTTATGGTTTACTTAAGGAATCAAGAGCGGCCTTTTGCTTTTGCTGGATTATTTGATGAATGGAAAGATATTAAGAGTGGAAATATCATTAAATCCTTCTCTATAATTACTACCACGTCAAATGAGTTAATGCTGAAAATTCCACATCATCGTATGCCAGTTATTCTCGATAGAAATCAAGAACAGGTTTGGCTGAATAAAAGCACACCACTTTCCAGGATAACGAAAATGCTTCGAGCCTTCCCATATAATCTAATGAATGCTTACCCGATTTCATCGAGTATTAAAAACCCAAAGAATAATACAGAAAATCTTGTCCAACCTCTAGGTGAGAGGTTGATGATGGAAAGTGATATCCAGCAAAATGATGAGATTCATTTGCAAGGAATGGGTAGATATAAGCACCCTTAAGACAACTTACTTATTGAGTTGAGATTTAGAGTATTTGCAATAATCTTACCCTCAGGCTTATGTAGCGCGTCCAAACGTAGTTGATGAAATTCCACAACTTTATTTCGTACCATCTTCATAGTAGAATTCATTAATCTATTCTCCTCAGAGAATGGCTCATCTAGAATACCAACAGCTACAGGTAGCCAACGGTGAGGAAACATACTTTCATATTTTCCACCTTTTTGGTATTCATTAATCTCTGACTGAATTTTTTCCAATAGCTTGATTTGCCCTTCTTTATTCTCTAGATTGACGATATTTTCCTTAGCCCACTTTTTGATATAAGAGCGGTCCGGAACAATCAGTCCAACTGTGTATGGGTTTTGGTTATTATAAAGCATACACTGCTCAAAAAAGGGAGATTGTTCAACTAGAGCTTCTTCAATTCCTTCAGGACTAAATTTTTCCCCATCATTGCCAATCAATAGACTCTTGAAACGTCCTAAAACATATAGGAATCCATCTTCATCCATATAGCCCATGTCGCCCGTATATAACCACCCTTCTTTCAAGGCTTCTTTTGTTGCTTTTTCATTTTTCCAATAGCCAAGCATAATATTTTCCCCTTTGACAACAATTTCTCCTTTTTGGCCTTGATTTAACTCATTCCCATCAGTATCACAGATTTTTAATTCGAGGTTTTTTGCAAGAAAACCTGAAGAGCCCATTTTATGTCGGAGTGGGGCATTAGTTGAAATAATGGGAGCAGCTTCCGAAAGTCCATAGCCTTGATACATAGGCATGCCAATAGCATAAAAGAATTTTTGTAAGTCAATATCAAGTAGAGCTCCTCCACCAATAAAGAACTCTAATCGACCACCAAACCCCTCTCTTATCTTACTAAAAAGAATTTTATCGTAGAGCCATAATAGAGGTTTTAATAAAGCTCGACTACCTTTTCCTTTATCCCAACCAACTCCATTATACTTATAAGCAGTTTTGAGTGCTCTGTTAAACAATTTCTCAACTGTTGGTCCTTTTTCAGCTATTCCTTTTTCAATGTTCTTCCTGAAATTCTTTGCTAATGCTGGTACAGAGAGTAGAAATGTAGGTTTGGTTTCTTTTATGTTTTTTGGAATATTTTTTAATGTCTCCATTAGCGTTTTACCCAATTCAACAACACTCATACTAGCGCCATTTTGAATAAGAGTATAAAGCCCTACAGTATGGGCAAAAGAGTGGTCCCAAGGTAGAATAAGTAAAGATGAATACCACTCTGGTACTTCAATCAATGTATTGGCTTGTTCTACATTAGAAGTGTAATTTCTATGACTTAGCATGATGCCTTTAGGGTCAGCAGTTGTACCAGATGTATAACTAATATTTGCGATATCATCATTACTCAATGATTGCCATATTGTATTAAACTCATCGAGCTTCTGATTATATAATTCTGCCCCATTATTAATGATGTTTTCATAGGACAACTCAGGTTCTGATAACTTATCATTAGATCCTATTATAATGATTCCCTTAATATCTTTTAGATCAGCTTTAATCTCACGGATCTTGCTTTTCTGTCGTTCAGATGTAATTATCCAACAACAGCCTGAATGATTAATTCGAAATTTTAATTCTTCAGGCTCATTGAGCTTAACTGATAGTGGTACATCAATGATTCCCAAATAAAGACATGCCAACTCAGAGATAAGCCATTCGCTTCGGCCTTCCGCCAAAAGGGCAACGCGGTCTCCTTTTTTAATTCCAAGATCCATAAGTCCAATGGCAAATTGATATACTCTTTTGTGGATTTCATGGTAAGTAATGCCCTCGTATTCTTTTTCACGCTTCTCCCATATCAAAATATTATCATGGAATTTTTTTTGACTCTCTTCAAATAAATCAGGAATTGTTCGTTTCATAAGTATATTTTTATGGGTCTCGAGTATGAGAATTAGAAAACAAATTTAATAATTTATATTAATTCATAGCAATAAAAAAAGCCCAACTTATTAAGATGGGCTTTTCAAATATTTTGTTGATTATATTATTTGACAATTACATCGACTCTACGATTAACGTCATCATATTTATCTGATAAAGTTGTTTTCTTTCCTTCAGCAACAATCTCTAGTCTTGACGAGTCAATACCAAATCCATCTACTAGAATGCTTTGAACTTTCTCGCTCCGTTTTTTACTTAACTTCTCGTTATACTCATCACTACCTGTTTTATCAGTATGCCCGACAATCTTAACTTTAGCATCTTCATGAGAGTTCAAGTATTGAGCTACAGAAGCTAAGCCTTTAAAGTCAGAACGATTTACAGTTGCGCGATTGTAATCAAAGAAAACAGAACCTAGAACAGAGCCTGCAGCAGCTTCAGAACTACCACCATTACCCATTTGAGTGCTATCTTGTACTGGAATAGGAATACCTTGGAAATTAACTAATGTTCCTTCAGGGGTATTAGGTGACTTGTCAAATTCATTAGGAACACCATCGTTATCGTCATCAGGAAGAGTCTCGTCTCCTTGTCCATGATAAGCTTCAAGTTTTGATACTCTTTGATCTAATGAATCAATATTATCAGAATTTTTATTAACAGCATCCCATAATTCGGCAAGTTCGTCATCCATAGGGTTCCACTTATAAGCCTCCTTATTCTTACCAAAGGTATATCCAAGAATAAGTGATAAGTGGCCATAGGCATCGTCTGATTTACCTTTTGCTACAGCATCAACTAAATCATCACTTGAAAAATTAACTCTTACATCCAAACCCAAATCCAATTTATCATTTAGTCGATATTGCAAAAGTGTACCTATTCCCATATTAGTAATAAAATCACTAGATGTTCCAATGGAATTATCTGAACCATCAAAAGCTTCAGCATCATATTTCAAACCGCCCATATTGAAATTTACATCCCAATACCAACGTTTGTTATATTTCTTAGGGTTAAGTAGTGTAGTCATATTGATGAATAGACCTAAATCGAAATCCATTGTAGAACCATTGAAATAGTCCTGACTTGATTCTTTTTGGCTAGACATTTTTCCATAAGCGAAATTACCTTGAAAACCAAAATACCTACTATAATTATAGCGAAGTCTAAGACCAGCACTCCAATTAAATTTACCACTCATGGATCCCCCAGGGAAGAAATTCACATCACTTAAATCACCATAATAGTTCTGCATGCCACCCATAATTGATAATTCCCAACTATTAAACTTTACTTTATCTGAAGCTGTGGTATCTTTCTGAATATCATCACTGAAACGGTATGTGCTCGGTTGAGCATTAACAAATCCTGTATAAAGAAACATTATTGTTAATAACACGTATACTTTTCTCATTACCTTTATTAATTATATGTAAATATTTTTTAACTTTGCTGCAAAGATAGAAAGTTATATTGATTTAGCAAAAAAATAATTAATGCTTATTTATAATTAAAAAGTGTACTATGAAAAGAGATATTTTCTCCCTAGGTTTAATGTTAGTATTTTTAATGATACTGACTGGTGCTTATGCCCAAGATTCGAGTCAAAAAGACTCAGAACCTGTAGTTTATAATTGGGATCTAACCGCAAAAGGTGGAGCTTCTCTCATATGGGGTGATGCTGGTTCAAGCTTTGACCCTTTTACTAGATGGTTTAGTAATGAAGGTGCCTTTACAGGAGAATTAGTGTTGAATAGAAGATTAAGTAATGTTTTTGGAGTCCAAATTGGCTTTGCAAAAGGCGTTTTGAGTGGATATCGTGAAGTTTGGTCTTCAGATACTCACCCGGTAGCGAGCTCAAAAACGGATTATTTCGATTATCACTTAGGTCTTAATGTTGATATTACAGCTATTTTTAATCACAACCCAGATCGTTTCTTCTCGATTTATGCTTTTGGTGGTGTAGGGATGATAAATTATACGGCAACAAGCTATTTAAATGGAGTCCAACATCAAACAGCAGCTGGTAATACAATGATGATACCTTGGGGTGGAGGTTTGAAGTTTAGACTAAGTCCTCGTTTTAGTTTGATTTTGGAAACAAATTTCCGCAATACATTTGTGGATGATATTGATGCATATATTGGGTCAGGTTCAACAGTGAATGATATATACTCTATTACTGGTTTAGGTCTTACTTATCGATTTGGTGTTAAGAAGGATAAGGATCGTAAGATAGACATAGTGCCAATAGTTCCTGTTGATACTACTGTTGCAATTACAGATGAATCTCAAAAGCGAGTTTGGACAGAGGTTGTAGTTAATTCAGGTATGCCTGTGACAGCTAAACGGGATACAATCTACAATATTCATGTTGTGATTGAAAAAGATAGCTTAAATGACTTTGGTAGATATAAGCAATTGATTCCTGTTGGATTCACAGTAGTTGAAGACAACTCAAATGGCGGGGAATTTAGGTTTATGAATCAGGAACTATTAATTGATTGGAAAATGATTCCTGTAGCAAGTACTTTAGAGTTTTCGTATAAACTGGTTTCTGGAGCACTTGAGCCAAAGACATATACTTTTGAAGGAAGCTTCACCTATAAAGAAGATACATCACTACGAATTACAAGTTTTGTGGATAATATGCAAGTTAGTTTGAGTCAAGAAGAGCGTTTAGCTGAGAATCCTCAAGACGCCCAGGTTGTAGAAACCCCTGTTCAGGCAAATACAATCTCAGGTATTGATTACCGAGTTCAGGTAGCCGCTGTTTTTGGTGGAAAATCTAGCCCTGATGTTCTTGCTAAAAGATTAAAGATTAACGAGGAAGTTTATGAAGATCCTTATAAATCAGGTTATCGTTATACGGTAGGTCATCATAATCAGTATGGTGAGGCTAACAGTCACCGAAAAGAGGTTACTGTTAAAGGTGCATATGTGATTGCATTTGTTGATGGTATTTATGTAGGTGATTTGGCTAAAACCAATAATAATGTAATGGATCAAGATGCTGTAAATAATTCAGGTGTTACCTACAGAATTCAAATAGCTGCTTCAAAGGGTCGTGCTTATTCAATTGCTAAGTTAGCATATAAATATGGTTTTAACACTTCTGATATTTTCGAGTATAAAAATGGTGTTTGGTATCGCTATTCACTTAATAAATATACAGATAAAGCTGCTGCGCAGGCTGATTTAAGAAATATTCAAGAAAAAGTTAAAGGAGCATATTTAGTTAAGTTTGTTAACGGGAGAGCTGTTAACTAGATAGATATGATTAAAATAATATATTCAAAGGGGGTGTTATAGTAGCATTTGCCCCTTTGAATATATTTTGAGTTAAAAAAAATGGTATTTTTATTTTATTTTAGAAATACTATCTTTACCTTTGCAAATTAATTAGAGTACATATATTTAGAAACAAATTTTTAATATCATAAATTTAAATAAACTAAGATGAGAAACTTGAAATCGATATTAGTTATTATGCTTGCCTTATTAGTTGTAGGCTGTGGTAGCTTAAAATTACCGAACCCTTTTCACGTAAACCCTTCTCCTTTGGTGAATAATGGAGGAAAGGTGTCCTTTTCTATTCAGGATACAATTCAACCAAAGTCATTTCCAAAGAAGATGGTTGCAAAGCTACAACCTTATATGAAGTTTGGTGCTGATACAATTAATCTAAAGCCAATATTACTTAAAGGTGAGAAAGCTGAAGGTGCTGGAACAGTTGTAAACTGGAAAACAACTACTCCTTTAGTATATAAAACAACTTTTGATTATAAACCTGAAATGCAAGTTTCTGAACTATGGGTTAAAGTTTATACCATAAGTAAAGGTGAAGCGACTGAGGTGTCTGATCTGAAAATTGCTGATGGAATTGTTATTACTTCTTCACGTGTTGGACAAAGTGAAGTAGTTGCTTATGCCCCTGATGGTTATGAAAAAGAAACAATTATCTCTAAAAGTGAGAATCTATATTTTGGATATCAGAAATCAAATTTGAATACAGGTTTGAAATTGAATAAAGACAATAAGGATAATTTAGATTCTTTAAATGACTTTTTTGCACAAGGATGGAAGATTAAGTCTGTATCGGTTAATGCTTGGGCTTCTCCAGAGGGAGAGCAAAGTTTGAATCAGAAATTATCTGACGAGCGTGGTGTTACTGCTAAGAAGTATTTAGAGAAGAAAGCGAAGAGTAATAAAATTGAAGATGAGATTACATACAATGTTGTTGCAAAAGGTGCAGATTATGATGGTTTCATGGCTGCTTTGAATGCTTCAGATATCGAAGATAAGAACAAGATTGGTAATGTAATTAAGTCTCAAGCAACAAAATCGCAACGTGAACAGCAAATTCGTAATATGACTGTTATCTACAAAGAAGTTGAGGATATGCTATCTGTTTTACGTCGTGCTGAGATGACAATTTCATTATATGAGCCAAAGCTTACTGATGCTCAGATTGCTGAGTATGCTACCTCTAATCCTGATACATTGAAAATAAATGAGCTACTATATGCAGCTACAATGACTGAGGATTTGAATACAAAATTAGCTATATACAAATCAGCTATTAAGAAGAATGAGAAGTGTTGGAGAGCATATAATAATGCTGCAGCAGTTGATATTAAGTTAGGCAATGCAGACGAAGCTGCTCAATACTTAGAGAAAGCAAATTCTTTGAAAGCAAGCCAAGGTGAAGTTGAGAATAACTTAGGTGTTTTAGCTGCTTGGAATAAGGATTATGAGGCTGCTGAAAAACATTATAGTAATGCTTCAGGTGTAAATACTGATTATAATATGGGTATTATTAAGATGGTAAAAGGTGATTATGTAGGTGCTGAGATTGCTCTATCTGATCCTAAATGTACTTATAACTTAGCTTTAGCTCAGCTGTCGAATAACAAAACTGATGAAGCTATCAAAACTTTAGATTGCGCAGAGAAAACAGGTGAGGTTTATTATTTATATGCCATCATTGGAGCTCGAACTAATAATACTAATCTGCTATATGATAACTTGAAGAAAGCAATTAAGGAAGTTCCTTCATATAAAGAAGAAGCAAAGAAAGATCTTGAATTTTATAAGTTCAAAGATGTTGCTGAATTTCAAAATATTCTTAAGTAGTTTTTGAAATAAATAAAGTACTAAAAAAGGGCTTCCATTTTGGAAGCCCTTTTTTTTCTTTAAAAATATGAGAGAATATTTAAAACTGGATACGGTGAATGCCAATTGGGTAATCCCTAAAAATAACATCCACGACTTTGTTGTAATCCTCAATATTGTTTACAAAATCAATATTGTTAGTGTCAATAATTAAAATACGAAGGTTCTTCTGCTGTCGAATAAAATCAAAATAACTTTGTTGAATACTTTCTAAATATTCATTTTTGATATTTTGCTCATAAGAACGATCTCTTTTTCTGATGTTTTCTTGAAGTCGCTCAACACTGGAGTATAGGTATACTAATAGGTCTGGTCTTGGTATCATCTGACTGATAATCTCAAAGAGTTTATGATAGAGTTTATACTCCTCGCTTTGGAGTGTTTTTCTTGAGAATATCAATGACTTATTAATAAAATAATCAGAAATTGTGAAGTCTTTAAATATATCTTGATTGCTTAAGAGGCTTTTTAATTGTTGGTAACGTTCAGCTAAAAAAGAGAGCTCTAGTGGAAATGCATATCGAGCTTGATCCTTATAAAATTTTGGTAAAAAGGAGTTGTCTTCAAATTGCTCTAAGATTAACATGGCATTATAATCCTCTGAAATATGAGATGCTAAGGAAGTCTTCCCTGAACCAATGTTTCCTTCAATAGCAATATATTTATATGGACTTTTATGCATGGTATATATCTGACTTCAGTTTATCTTTACACTCCAATAATAGCTGTTGAATACTTTCCCCAAGGACAGGATGTATATAATCTTTCAAGACATAATTTAAAGCTAATAGAGTAAACCTTCTTGCTTGAATAGATTTGTGAGGGATTGTTAATAGGTCAGTCTTAATAATTTCGTCGTTAAAGAATAGAATATCAATATCAATTATTCTTGATACCCATTGTTCCTTTTTACGAGCTCTTCCCAAATTAATTTCAATCTCCTGAGTTTTGTCTAGAATTTCAAGTGCACTATATTCAGTCTCTACAATTAGGACCTGATTTAAAAAAGCTTGTTTGGATTCAAACCCCCAAGCTTCAGATTCAATAATTGGAGATTCTGACAAAATGGGACCTATATTTTTTCGAATCATGTCTTCTGCATCTCGCAGAATACTCAACCGATCACTCAAATTTCCTCCTGTTAGTAGTACGACTGTGTTCATTATATCTAAGTAAATTCAATTCTCCAAAATTACAATTATTCGTCTCACTTGATTAATTACTGTAGTGTTTTTTACTAACAACGATTGACTTTAATTTTCAATATGCAAGGCCTGAAATCTCTACTAACTGTAATTTACGATTTGTAAATAGAATTTTGATTTTTGTAATTTGGAATTTCAGATTTAATATCTTTACGCAAAATTAAACTGATGTTAAAGAAGAACATTGTATATGTTATTTTGCTATTGAGTTTTACACTCGCTATTGCCATTCGTTGGAATGGTGTGAGTGGAGATAATTATCGTAGCATTATTAATAGTGATGGACGAGGCTATTATCATTATTATGAGGCAATGCTTGGAAAGACATTAATGTTAGAACAACAAGCTAATGGTACCTTCTTAGTTAACACCCCAGATGGAAAGGTTGTAAATAAGTACTTTGTTGGCTTACCTATACTTTGGTCGCCTTTTGTGATGCCTGTTTATTTTTATCATCGCTTATTAGATAATCGTGAGGTTGATTTATATTCCGAAGGTTTTCAGAAAGCGGTAAGCTTAGCAGCTTTATTTTACCTCTTGCTAGGCTTAATTGCTTTGAAGAAACTTTTTGAATCATTCAATCTTGAGCCAAAGGTTATAGGTTTTAGTTTGTTTGCTTTTTTCTTTGGTACAAACTTATCTTATTATACCATTATTGCTCCTTCAATGTCTCATGTATATTCCTTTGCTCTGATTGCTGCTTTTTTATATTTTGTTCGCGTATTTTCTACAAAAGAAAAACCGAAGTATATATTATATGCTTCAATTATTTTAGGTTTTATTATACTGATACGGCCTCTTAATGGTCTTATCTTATTTGCTATCCCAATAGTTTGGAAGAGTGATGTATTGTTCATTAAGCTAATTAGGAATAATATCACAACGATTGCAATATCTTCGCTTCTAGTATTATTAGTTCTGTTTATTCAAACATTTTTTTGGAATCTGCAGACAGGGAGCCTATTGCAATGGTCGTACACTGGAGAGGGGTTTTATTTTAATAATCCTCAGATTCTAAAATTTGTATTTAGCTTTAGGAAAGGTTTCCTTATTTATACACCAATAATAGGTTTTAGCATTATCTCTTTAGGTTTAATTTTTCACCGTAATAAAAAACGAGCCATATTTTCTTTAGGTTTTATTTTACTTTTAATATATGTTTTATCCTCATGGTGGAATTGGTATTATGGCGATAGCTACGGAAGCCGTGTGATGATTGATTATTTGCCAGTATTTATTTTGCTATTTGCCTTAGGCTTGCAATATGCAAATGTAAAAGTTAGATTATGGATTGTCATTATTTCCATGCTCCTTATCACCTTCAATATCTTCCAATCCTATCAGTACTATCACAATATTATGAGTCATTTTGATATGAATGGTGAGAAGTATTCGTTCATCTTTTTGAAGTCAGGTAAAAACTATGAGAATAAAATAGGGGGTAACGATGATATAGCTCCATATCACAGAGAGCCAATGGAATTGGTATATGATATTTATGGTACTCCATGTCATGGAAAAGGGTATAGTGTTGTTTGTAGAGGGGAAAGTACTATCACTATTGATGGAGAGAAAATAGATTGTGTTATAGTTGATA
>Ga0164315_10000391_pt1 | contig 30116 bp, 29 predicted proteins | sample GuaBasSedimGuay6_FD_113737 | JGI IMG/M metagenome (GOLD analysis project Ga0164315, IMG submission 113737) | Subseafloor sediment microbial communities from Guaymas Basin, Gulf of California, Mexico - Guay6, Core 4569-2, 0-3 cm | ecosystem: Environmental > Aquatic > Marine > Hydrothermal vents... | reverse complement strand
TTGACACAAAAAACTTAATAAAATGGATATAAATTGGGGCGAACTTTCGTTCGGATATTTTAAAACAGATTACAATGTAAGATGCATTTACCGTGATGGTAAATGGGGTGAATTAGAAGTTAGTAGTTCAGAGCATATTGATATTCACATGGCAGCTACTGGATTGCACTATGGGCAGGAAGCCTTTGAAGGACTTAAGGGCTATCGAGGCATTGATGGTAAAGTTAGATTGTTTAGATGGAAAGAGAATGCTAAACGCATGAGAAGATCTGCCAAGGAATTATGATGGCTGAAGTTCCTGATGAAATATTTGGAGGCGCATTAAGAAAAGTTCTTGAACTTAACACAAAATATATACCTCCTTATGGAACTGGATCTACTCTGTATTTCAGACCATTGTTATTTGGTAGTGGTCCGCAAGTAGGTGTAAAGCCAGCTGATGAATATACTTTTTTAATTTTTGTTACTCCGGTTGGCCCCTATTTTAAAGAAGGGTTTAAACCAGTAGCCATTGAGCTTGTGAGAGATTTTGACCGTGCAGCACCACTTGGCACTGGTCACATAAAAGTTGGAGGAAACTATGCTGCAAGTTTACTACCAGGGCATAGGGCTCATCAGGAAGGGTTTGGCTCAGTGCTATTTCTTGATGCACTTGAGAAAAAATATATCGATGAAGCTGGTCCTGCAAATTTTTATGGTATTAAAAACAATACTTACATAACCCCTCAGTCCACTAGTATTCTGCCTTCTATTACAAATATGAGTTTAGAACAAATAGCAGAAGACATGGGCTTAACTGTCGAGCGTCGTTCTGTTGCTGTGGAAGAATTAGAAACATTTGATGAAGCAGGTGCCTGTGGTACAGCAGCGATTATTTCACCAATAGGTAAAATAGTTGACCGCGACACTGGAAAAACCATTAATTATGGAACAGAGGCCGGACCGATATCTACAAAGTTATATGAGACTTTGAGAGGTATTCAGGAGGGCACTGTGGCTGATACTCATGGTTGGACAACTGTGATTGAAGGGATTTAGAAGTATGGAGATTGGGCTCTAATAAGTATCGGGCCGGGAAAATGTAATGTTGTTAGATTAGAAAGTGCTGTGTAGTAATTTTTTTCTCAACTAAATAATAATCATATGAAAAGTCTGAAATTCTTTTTTATCACTGCATTAATGATAATTTTTGTAGTTGTCGGTCATACTCAAGAAAGTTGTAAGGTTTTGGTTCCGGAACTAAGTGGGACCTATGTAGGAAAATGTAAGAAGGGTTTGGCTAACGGAAAAGGAAAGGCTGTAGGAACAGATACCTACGAAGGTAATTTTAGAAAAGGCTTACCAAATGGAGGGGGAGTTTACACTTGGGCCAATGGTGATGTTTATGATGGTAGATGGGTGTTTGGAGTAAGAGATGGTGATGGGGTTTTTAAGTTTAAATATGATGGTAATGACTCAATTCAGGAAGGTGTTTGGAAAGATGGTATTTACAAGGGCCCAAAGCCCAGAAATCCTTATGTAGTTAGTAAGCGAAATGTTAATAAATACAGTTTTAGAAGAAAAAGTGACGGTAGTGAGATTAATGTCAGACTTTTTCAGGATGGCAGTGATAATAATGATGTTCAGGATTATACGATTGTAGGAGGTAGTGGAATAACATTTAATTGTGGTGCTGTTGAATGTCTTGAAAATGTGACTTTTCCTGTTCTTGTTAAGGTATCATACATCACCTGGAATAAAGCACATACAGTAATGCTTAATGCAGTTCTTGAATTTGAGATTTCTGAAGAGGGTAATTGGGAAGTTCTCATCTACAACTAATTTTTAAAACAAAGTCAAAAGTTGGTAATAGCATAAATATACTTCAGAAAACAAACACAATGAAACATCAAAAATATTTGGTATTAACCCTACTATTATTTGTTTTTACGATTTTTTCTTATTCCCAAAATAATTGCAAGGTATTGGTACCTGAACTTAACGGTACATATGTGGGAAAATGTAAAAAGGGGCTAGCCCATGGAAAGGGGAAGGCTGTTGGAGTAGATACTTATGTAGGTAATTTTAAAAAAGGTTTTCCTAATGGATCAGGCATTTACACATGGGTATCAGGTGCAAGTTATGATGGGGATTTGATTAAAGGAGAAAGATATGGTCACGGAGTTTACAAGTTTGAATATGATGGTAAGGATTCTATTCAGGAAGGTGAATGGAAGGATGGAGTATTTCTAGGAAAAAAACCAAAAAAACCGCTGGTTAGCAATAGGGAATATGTGACCAGATATAATTTTAGAAGAGATGGTGATGGCGATAGAATATTAGTTGACCTCAAAAGAAATGGACAAGTTAATAGTGATATTCTAGATTTCTCAATGATTTCAAGTAATGGCTCATATTTTCAAATGGGTAGATCTCATGGTTTAGAAACAATAATATTTCCAGTAGTAGTTAAAATAAGATATTTAACATGGAATCAATTGGGTACTATGAGACATGTTTGTACTTTCGAATTTGAAATTTATGAGTCTGGAAACTGGCAGATAGACATTGTAAATTAAAGCAATCCAGAATTTTTTAGGTAGGTCTCCATTTCTTGTTGTAACTCCAATGTGCTTTTTCTTGATTCTTCTGCAAAGCCTTCATCTTTAGAAGCATAAATAATACCCCTTGATGAATTTACCAACAATCCACAATGGTCGTTCATTCCATATTTTGCTACTTCCTCCAAACTTCCTCCCTGTGCACCAACGCCAGGAACAAGTAGAAAACTATCAGGAGCAATTTTACGTACTGCTGTTAGCGCTTCAGCCTTTGTTGCTCCAACAACAAACATTATTTGATCAGTATTACCCCAAATCTGACCTGTTTTTAAAACAGTTTCATAGAGGGCTTCATTTTTTTCTTTATCAGTCAGGTATTGAAAATCAGCAGCACTCTTATTTGAAGTAAGTGCTAACACAATCGACCATTTTCCTTCATATTCCAAAAAAGGAGATACAGTATCCAGTCCCATGTATGGAGCAAGTGTAACTGCATCAAAATCAAATGTCTCAAAAAATGTTTTTGCATACATTGCAGATGTATTACCAATGTCTCCTCTTTTGGCATCAGCAATAATCAATACCTCATTAGTTGTACTGCGGATATGGTCTACTGTTTTTTGAAGACTTTCCCAACCTTTTGGCCCCAACGACTCATAAAACGCAATATTAGGCTTGTAGGCAACTGCCAAATCATGGGTAGCATCAATAATTTGTTTGTTGAACTCAAATATCGGATCATCTAGTTTTAGAAGATGATTAGGGATTTTATTAATATCTGTGTCGAGACCAATGCAAAGGAATGATTTCTTTTTTTTAATAATCTCAAATAGTTCTTTTTTATTCATTAGTCTTATCTTGTTGAGACACACGATAGTGAGTCTTTATCGTTTAGTAATTTCAAACTTAATGCTCAGAGCCCATGTACTTATTCAAATTCTTCCTTAAGCCTTTCAGCATTTTCAGCCATCTGTAATTTGTCAATAATTTCCTGAACATCGCCTCCAATAATGGCAGGTAGGTTGTACATGGTAAGGTTTATTCTGTGGTCGGTAACTCTTCCTTGTGGCCAGTTGTAAGTTCTTATTTTTGCCGATCTGTCGCCCGTTGAAACCATAGTTTTGCGCTTGGTCGACATTTCTGCCAAATGTTTGGCATATTCTCGTTCATAAAGTCTGGTTCTTAAAACTTTCATAGCTTTCGCAAAGTTCTTGAGTTGAGACTTTTCGTCCTGACAACTAACAACAATTCCTGAAGGAATATGAGTAAGTCTTACTGCCGAGTAGGTGGTGTTAACAGACTGCCCGCCTGGACCAGATGAACAAAAGGTATCTTTTCTTACATCTTTTTCATTTAGTACTATGTCAAACTCATCGGCTTCAGGTAATACAACAACTGATGCTGCGGAAGTATGCACTCTGCCCTGTGTTTCTGTTTTCGGAACTCTTTGTACCCGATGTACGCCTGATTCAAACTTCAAAAGGCCATAGGCTCCATTTCCATTAACATTAAAAACAATTTCTTTAAAACCTCCTGCGGTTCCATCATTAATATTAACGATTTCAGTTTTCCAATTTTTACTATCACAGTATTTTTGATACATGCGATAAAGGTCACCTGCAAAAATACTTGCTTCGTCACCACCAGTACCGGCACGGATTTCCATTACAGCATTCTTGTCATCCTCGGGGTCTTTTGGAATCATTAAAATCCTGATATTTTCCTCCATTTCCTCTAACTTCGGAGTCAACTCATCAAGTTCTTCCTTAGCCATTTCCTTGAACTCAGGGTCGGTCTCATTTTTAAGTACATCTTTAGCACTTTCAATATTGTCAATAACATTCTTGTATTCCTTGTAAGCCAGAACCACAGGCTCAAGGTCTTTGTAATCCTTATTGATTTTAATAAACCGCTTCATATCAGAATGCACTTCAGGGTCACTCATTTGTTCTGCCAGTCCTTCCCAACGGTTTTTTATTATTTCAAGTTTATCTAGTATCTCCACTTCTCAAATTTTAAGTGGCAAAAGTACTAAAATGTAAAGTTAATACCAACTGATAAAACATGAGCAAGAGTTGTTGATGGATCAGAAAAAATAATAAAGAGGTTAGAACTCCCTTCAACAAAAATACCAAAGCTTTCAATCGGACTTAATTGAAGTCCGTATTTAACTCCAGGGGCTATCATAAATACTTCGTATCTTGAATTGCTGTGACCGTAATTATCACTTGAAAATAGAAGTCCCATATTAAACATGGGGCCAACATAAAGCCACTTATTTCCTTTAAATGGATAAAATTTAAGGTTTATTCCAGTTGTAAAGCCACTAAACTCCAAATCAGAATTAAACATGAAATTAAGTGGTATCTCGTAACCAATGTTAGGTCTTAATACTTCTGCTGATATTGATGCGAGCCCGTAATTACCAACAGGTGCAAAAGATAAGTTGAGCCTTGTTTTAGTTAATTTTTCTGAATTGTTATTCTCAGATGCTGTACTTGTGTAAACATCTTCTTGTGCAATTAATTGGTTATCAATAACTGCATTAAACACAGAAATTATTACTAATAAAATAATATTGACCAGATGTTGTTTCACTTAGGTTTGATAAAATAACAACCAGATTATGTCAAGACTTGAGTTCTTTATTGCTTAATAAACACTTCAGATTCAATAAATGAATCGTCAGGCTGAAATACCTTAATTACAAATTTTCCAGCAAGCATACCTGTTAGGTTTATGGTTGAGCCATCAAGGTATTTAATTTGTTCAGTGCATTCAACTCCAGTTTCTGTTTTTCGCCATATCTTAATTTTAAACGAATTTTCGTACTCACCATCATCCAAAGGAATGTCTTCAAACCTCGAAAAATAATCACATCCATCACCAATTACCCCGTAGAATTGTATTGAGAGTGTACCACCAAGTGCCACAGTGTCAGCATGAACTATGCTATCAATTTTTATTACTGATTCTTCAAATGTTGGGCCATCATCATCTTTTTTACAAGAACTTATGGAAACTACAAAACCTACAATACTTAAGACAATTACAAAATAGTATTTCTTCATTTTTAAACTTTTAAATTTTTCTATTAACGTACAAATTAGATGCCAAGTATTTTTGCATCCACAAAAAAGGTATTTTTTATTTCAATATCTGTATCCTGTGAGATAAACTGTCTTGTAACAGTTTTAGTATTGAGTTTATATTTATCTGCTTTTATATATTCTTTTAAATCTTCAATGCTGGTTTCCAACTCAACAAACTTTAATCCTGTTTGCGGAATATCTTCAAGCCATGCTACTTTTTTTTCCTCAACACCATCGGCACTAATATAAATTTCAATTTCCTTTAAAAAATCAAAACTCGCATCAGATGGAGAAGTAATAGTCATGCTCATTTTTGTCATAACTATTAACTCAATAAGGTTTTTGGCTGTGTTATTAGATTCAAACTCAGTTTCCGAATTAGTAGGGATATTTGGAGTCCAGATATCAATAGGAATATTTATTCCAAAGGTAGCAGGGATGGTAGTCTCAGAAGTGTAATCCATATTAAACTGAGTAAGTTTGTCTACTTCCTTACAAGAATAAAAACTTAGGAGCAATACTCCTAAAGTGATTGCCATCTTTTTCATTGTAATAAATTAATTTGGTAGTGCAAAAGTACAAATTACATACACCTGAAAAACTTAGTTATTTCGATTGTATTCTTTCATATGATCGAAATAATCATTAGTCTCTTTGATAATTACACCTGACAACAGTAATAAGCCAATAAGGTTTGGAATAGTCATAAGGGTTACTACCATATCTACAAAATGCCAAACTAGGTCGAGTCCCCAGATAGAACCGAGAAAAACAAATCCAGCATAAAGAAAACGGTAAGGAATAATTGCTTTTTCACCCATTAAATAATTAGCTGCTCTGGTTCCATAATACGACCAACTAATAACAGTACTAAAGGCAAACATAAACAATCCTCCTGCCACAATATGCTTTCCAATATTACTCAATCCAAGTGATGATAAACCTGAATCCATCGCAACTATTGTCATCTCAACACCTTTGGCACCCGATTGCCATGCTCCAGTTGTTACTATCATTAATGCCGTTAGTGTACATATTATTAAAGTGTCTACTAGAGGCTCCAGAGAAGCTACAAGTCCTTCACGTGCAGGGTATTTTGTTTTTGCTGCGGCATGGGCAATAGGAGCAGATCCTTGTCCTGCCTCATTGGAGAATAATCCTCTTCTAACACCCCAAACAAGTGTCATAATAAAGGTAGAACCCACAAATCCTCCAGCGGCTGCAGATCCCGTAAAGGCACTACTAACAATTAATGAAAAGGCAGCAGGAATTTCTGAAAAATTAGCTCCCAAAACCAAAAAGGCCGCCAATACATAAGTTACTGCCATAAAGGGAACAAGTTTTGAGGTTACCTCCGAAATTCTTTTTAAACCACCTACTATTATTAGTAACACAAGCAAGGTTATTACAATACCAGTGTACACTACAGGAATGTCGTAGTTAGTATTTATTGCATGGGCAATAGAGTTTGCCTGAGCCATATTTCCTGTTCCTAATGAGGCTAAAATGGTCGCAATAGCAAAAATTCCAGCAAGTATTTTTGCAAACACAGGCATATTGTAGACTTCAGTTATTCCTTTTTTTATGGAATACATCGGACCACCAGAAACTGTTCCATCTGAATTAAAACTTCGATATTTATGTGAAAGTGTTGTCTCAGCATATTTCAATATCATACCTAAAAAACCTGTAACCCACATCCAAAAGATTGCACCGGGTCCTCCCCAGTAAATGGCCAGTGAAACCCCAACAATATTTCCTGTTCCAACTGTTGCCGATAGGGCTGTGGTTAATGCTTTAAAACTATTAACATCGCCTTTAACGTCATCTTTGTCATATTTTCCAGAAACAATTTGAATTGAATGCCATAACTTTGTAACACTTAAAAATTTTAGGCGAATCATGAAATAAAGGCCTGTAGGAATAAGTAAAATTAGGATTGCATAGCCACCTATGTAGTCATTGTACCAAACTATTACATTATCAATTACTTCAAGAAACGGGCTCATAAATATTGTTTAAGATGACGTATTTTGGATGACAAATATGCTAAAAAAAAGAGCTAAAAAAACATTGCTATTTTTGCTTAAACGAATTAATCTTGATTTAACTAAAATAAAAACTACATAAATATGAATCAATGGTTTATTAATTCATTGATAAAAAATCGTGAACTAATTTTAATAATCCTGTTTTTCTTTTGTACATCTGTTTTTGGAAATAACCTAGTTATTGACAGTTTAAAACAACAACTTCAAATAGTTGAAGAGTCTGAGAGAGTCAGGGTTATGTGTGACTTATGCTGGGAATACAGGTTAGTGAATTCTGACTCAGCCTTAAAATATGGAAATAATGCTCTTCGCCTTGCAGAAGATCTTGATGACAAAAAGGGTATTGCTCAGTCATACAATGACATGGGAATTATTTACATGGACCAAACTCGTTATGACTATGCACTGGAAAATTACTCGAAAGCATTGCAAATAAGACTAGTTATGAGTGATTCGTCTGGCATTGCCTCTCTATACAATAAAATGGGGATTATTTATCAAAAGCAGGGGAAGTTAAGTAAAGCACTCGAAAGCCAACTTAAAGCACTCGAAATTTATGAAGCATTGAATCATGAACGATGGATAGCTTACAGTTTAAATAACATAGCAATTATTAATTTTAATATCGGTGATCTTGAGACTTCACTTGAATATCATAAACGGAGTTTAGAAATTCGCCAAAGTCTAAATGATCAATATGGAGTTGGGGCCTCGTATGGTAATATCGCTAATGTGCTTGATGGCATGGGAAAAACTGATGAGGCAATTTCTAATTACCAAAGAGCCTTAAATATATTTCGTGAAATTGAAGATAAAGAGGCAGTTAGTGTTCAATTGAGTAATTTAGGTGTAATCTATCTTAAAAAATCCCAATACAATAAGGCTCTCGTTTATTTAGAGGAATCGCTTAATCTACGAGAATTACTAGGTGATAAAAAGGCAATAGCCTCATCCATGTTAAAAATAGGTGAGGCTCATATGCACCTAAAGAATTATGAAAAAGCCTATTATTTTTTAAACAATGCAAAAGTAATTGCTGTTGAGATTGATGTTAATGAAGAAATAGTACAAAGTTATCTCGACCTTTCGAAGTTGTTTAGCATTATTGGTGAGAAAGACAGTACTTTTAAGTACTTAAACTTATTTACTACAGCCAAAGATTCCGTCTACAATGCCCGATTGAATCAGCAAATAATAGATACTCAAACCAAATATGATGTAGAAAGGAAAGACAAAGACCTATTGTTATTAAAGAGTAGAACAGAACTAAATGAAACACAGTTAAAACAAAAAAAGACAGAAATATGGTTACTCACTTTCGTTATTATTTCAATTACAGGTGCTGCTATTTTTGTAATATTTCGCCGTAGGCAAAAGCAAAAACAACTTATTGATGCTGCAACTATTTACCATAATGAGAAAATGATGGCTGCAGTGATTGATGGACAAGAAGAGGAAAGAAGAAAAATAGCGAGAGAGTTGCATGATGGGGTTGGGCAAACCCTCGCTGGCATTAAAATCAACTGGATAAATGAGAATGAAAAAACTCCAAAAATAATAATAAAGATGCTGGATAATGCCTCCACTGAGTTAAGGAATATTTCGCACCAGATGATGCCAAAGGAGTTGGAACAGTTTGGCCTTATTCCGGCAATGGAAGGTTTTTTGGAGATAAGACTGAGGAATACAGAAATATTGTATAATTTCGAACAACTCAATATAAATGTTCGGTTTAATAGTGGACTGGAACTTGGCTTATTTCGAATCTTACAAGAACTAACCGGAAATATTGTTCAGCACTCAAGTGCAAAAACTATGAATGTTCAAATACTTAACAGACCGAATAATTTAATAATGATTGTTGCTGATGATGGTGTTGGGTTTAATACCAAAGAACATCTGGGAAACGGTATTGGATTAATGAATATTGAAAGTAGGGTAGAAGCGTTGAAAGGAAATATGAACTTTGAATCCTCACCTGGAAATGGAACTGAAGTTACAATAAGAATACCTAAAAATGACTGATATTAAAATACTTATTACAGACGATCATCAAATAATTGTTGATGGACTAAAATCTTTAATCAATAGTTTGGAAGGCTGTGATGTGGTTGCCGTAGCAAATAATGGAAGAGAAGCAGTAGACATTTTAAAAGTACTAAGTATTGATATTGTTTTAATGGATATTGATATGCCGGTTTTGGACGGTTTGGAAGCAACACGTGAAATAAAAGCAAAATACAAAGGAGTTAAAGTTATTATCCTGTCGATGCATTCCCAACAAGGGATGATAAAAAACTTAATTGACATAGGCGTTGATGGTTATCTGTTGAAGGACTCCTCCAAAAAGGAACTTGATAATGCAATAAAGCAGGTATCTACAGGGGGACAGTATTTCTCATCCGGAGTAACTCATAGTCTGATGGCAAAAAATGAAAAGTCGGAAATTGGAGGAGGAGTTGAACTTACAAAAAGAGAAGTAGAGATATTACAATTTATTGCAGATGGTCTGACAAACAGAGAAATAGGAGAAAAACTATTTATTAGTCACCGTACCGTAGATACTCACAGGACAAATTTAATGAAGAAACTTGAAGTGAAAAATATTGCTGGACTAATTAGTTATGCCATAAAAAATGATATTATTTATTAACCCAATAGATTAATAAAATTTGATTAACAATGCTTTTTTTTTATTTAGATGAATCTATCTAAGTAAGAAGTCGTAGAGATTTACGATTTTAACACTATTTCACCAGTATTTAACAGCCCTACATTTGTCTTCGTAATTGTATGACATAATTCTAAGCAAATTTACTAATCTGGCTAAGAAACTATCACAGAGGTGTCTCCTTGTTTACCACCTTTAATTTGCTTTGAGGTTATACAATTATGAAGGATTCAACTCTGTGATTTTTATTAATTAAATAATTGTAAAATGAAAGCAGGAAAATTATTAATGTTAGTTGTTTTAATCTCATCTATTGCATTTACATCATGCAAAAAGGACGAGGACACTGGAGATCCGTCAACAGGTAGTGGAACAATGAGTTTAAAGTACGCAGGAACCTCATGGAGCGCATCATTAGCAGTACAGGCTGTAAATACAAATGGGGTAATTAATGTTACTGGAAGTGATTCAGGAGGTAAGCAGGCTGCCATAACATTGTTTGGTGTTAGCGAAGCAGGAACATATGAGATAACTTCAGGTTCACAGCATTCTGGTAGATGGACAGAGGGAGTTGATCCTAGTCAAACCTATGTGGCAAATGGTATTTTAGGTACTGGAACAATTGTTATTTCTGAACTTAGTGATACAAAAATAAAAGGAACATTTAGTCTTGAGGCTCTTAACACAGCACAAAGCGCAAAAAGCATTACTGATGGTGCATTCGATGTAACTTTCTAAAATTTATCTCCTTCAAGGATATCTTTCATATGTTGAATTTGTTCAACAGTGCCAAGAACAAATAGTTTTGAATCAGGAATTAGTTTAGTGTCGGGTGAAGGGTTAATGATTACTTCACCCGATACTGTTTTAAACCCAATAATATTAGCACCCGATTTTCTTCTAATCCCAATGTCTCTAATGGGTTTATTCAACAGATCTTCTGGAACGTCTGTACACATTATTTCCATCAATTGTGTAGCATCATTACTGTGAATTGATAGATGTTCAAGAAACTCCACAACATCGGGCTTGGCAACAAGAGTAGCCATATGTGCTCCACCAACTCTTTCAGGCATAACCACACTATCAACACCAGCCATCCTTAGTTTTTTTTCACTGCTTTCGCTGGAGGCACGACTAATAATCTTTAATTCAGGGTTTAGAGATCTTGCTGTTAATACCACAAAAAGGTTATCCGCATCATTAGGAAGTGTTGAAATTAATGATAGTGCTGTTTTAATATCGGCTTTTAAAAGTACTTCGTCCTGAGTAGCATCACCTTCAATAAACCTGACAGGTTTCCCCATATTGTTAATTACTATTTCGTGACTTTCATCAACAACGATAAGTTGTGTCCCAAGTCCAATAAGTTCATTTACTACCTGTCCGCCATTACGGCCATAACCAACAACAACAACATGATCTTTCATTTTTGCTTTTCCCTTTCTTTTGTATGCTCCGTAAAAAAAACCCAACTGATTTTGAAATAAGTTTTGAGATATTGATGTAATAAAGTATGCTAAAACACCTAAGCCTGCCAGTATCAATATTGCAGTAAATAATTTGCCTCCGTCTGAAAGTTCCTGTACTTCCCCAAAACCTACTGTAGACACAGTAATTACAGTCATATAAAGAGCATCTACAAAGGAGTAATCATCAATTAGCATATAACCAAGAGTACCAAAAGCAATTAGCAACAGTGAATAAACCCCGGCGGCCAATATATTTTTATCTCCTTTAATGTCCATTAAGTGACTGATTTTTTTTAATAATAGTGCAAATCTACTAAAAAAGTGATGTAGCAGGGGATTTCATTTTAGGTAATAATGCCACAAAGTGAAGGATTGGAAAACTACTGAATATTTCAAAAACACTTGTAATCTCCAAGATATTACAAATCCGGAAAACCCATTAACAGTATCTCTCAGATTAGAGAAATGATTTAGATAAAATTACTATTGGCTTAATTCACAACTTTTATTATTCAAGAGCCTTGTTTAATTTCTCTACATTTTCATTCTTTGTGAGAAATCCCCAACCAATATAATCTATTTTCCATTTATTATTGGTTTTTACAATTTGATACGTTTGGCGCATTTGTATTTTTGGACTCCAACCACTCATGATAATATGTTCTATGGCAATAGCAGATTTACCATTCTCTGCTACCTTAATCGTACGTAAATCAATATTATAATTATAATTAGTAGTAGTATCAGAAAACAACTGAACAAACATTTTCTTTAATCCTGACTTATCTAATATTTCAGAAGGATCAGATCCACAAAATAAACCATCATCTGACACCATTTCAGTTAGTACATCTATATCTTTAGCATTCCAAGCATCCAGATATTCATCAAGTATTTGAGTAATAGCATCATTTGTTGCATTCAAGTCTACAGATTCAATCTGGTCTTTTTGCTGGCAACCAACAGTTATCATTACTGCAATGATTGCGAGGAAATAGATTTTTTTCATAGTTAAAATATTTTAAGTGTGTTAATATTAATGAAAGATCAATGTATCCACGATTTGATTAAAATAAATGCACTTTTAAATAACAAATATAAGGCATTATTTTAATTATCTGAAATGCTGCATTTTACAACTCTTTCAGAACATACATTTTAGTTATATTTACACTTTTAATTTATTCTGAGTTTTATTTGCATTTAACAATTCATAATTATTTATTTCATTTATCAAATATCAAGATTACTTAAGCATTTGTATGTAGTAAGTGCTAAAACTTATTTGGTAAGTTTTCTAATAGTCTCATTACTTTTAGTAGGAACTACTACCGGTGTTTCGCAAAATGGAGTAATTGATAGCCTTATGTCAGTTGCTTCAACTACACCAGGTGTAGGAAAAGCGAAAATATATCTGGCAATTGCGAAAAAATACCGACAAATTAATTATGATAGTGTTATTATTTATGGAAATATGGCATTGGACCAGTCATTATTATTAGAAGATAATAATATGGTTATTGAGTCTCTTATGGAGTTAGCATACATTAATGTTAGTGTTGGAGATGATGAAAGGTCAAACTTACTGTATGATAAGGCAAAACAGATAGCGGTTAAAAACAATAACAACTATTTATTAGCAAGAATATATATTGACTTAGGCAGGTATTACGGCTCATCCTCAAATTATGCTGGAATTTTGAGTTCGTTAGATACTGCATTAAGCATAATAAATAATCACAATTTTAACTCACTTAAACCACCTGTTTACACTAAGATTGGATATTTGTATTTATTAATAAACGACTTACCAAATGCCTATTACTATTCTAAACTGTCAATGGTGTCATCGGAACTTGATAAAAAAAGCCAGCACTATGTTGAAAACTTATTACTTCTTGGTAAAATATTTCTTGAAGAGGATAACTACGATTCAACTTTGTATTATTTCAATAAAGCCTTAACGATTGCGAAAGAAACAAGCAACAAAGTCTTAACTCAACAAGCCTATCGAAAAATTTCCCATTATCATATGGAAAAGAAGTATTATGATAAGTCTATTATGTACACAGACAGTTCAATAACTCTGTGTAAAGAAATACCACTACCAAATGAATTTGCAGCATTAATTACTTATAAAGCTCATATGTCATCAATAAATGGAGATGATATTAGTGCATTAAAATATAACTTGTATGCTCTTGAACTGCGTCAAACAACAGGACATAAGTCATCAATTTGTGCATCATTATTAAATATTGGGGGCAATTATACCCAATTGGGAGAATACGAAAAAGCTCATGAATACTTAAGAAGAGGATTAGAAATAGCAGAAAGTCAGAGGATATTGTTATATTCAGTTTATGCTTATGATAAACTAGCAGAACTGTTTACTGAAGAAGGCAATTTTAAAAAAGCATTAGAATTCACTAAACTCAAAACACAATTTAACGATTCAATACAAGCAAATAAAAGCAATAGAAAGATTATGTTTTTTAGAAATCAGTTTGAACTTGAAAAAGAAAAAACTATCCTGGAACAAATCAAGTTAAAGAAGAAAACTAACGAAACTATTTTCTTAATTGTAATAATAATATTTTCTCTTGGAGGAGTTGTTATTCTTGGCAGGTTGAATTATTTGAGAATAATATCAATTAAAGAAATTAGAAAACTGTCCAGCATAATCGAAACTACAACTCAGGCTGTATTTATTACAAACAGTAAGTGTGAAATTTTATATGTTAATAATGGAATGTTGAATATCATGGGTTTTTCAAATAAAAATGATCTTATTGGAAGGTCTATGTTTGATTTTACTGATGAAAATGGGAAAGAGTTATTTGATAATAAAATTCTACCTGTATTATTATCTGAAGGACACTGGAATGGTGAGATAGTAAATTCCAAAAGCGACAGATCTTTTTTCACATCTGAAGAAATCTTTTCTGTGATTAATGATAAGGACGGAAATCCAGAATTTTATGTTTCCATTTTCAATGATATCACAAAACGAAAGGAAAATGAATCAGCCTTAAAGTCAAGTCAAGAAAAACTTGAAAAGACTATTAATACTCAGGACAAGATGTTTTCGATTATTGCTCATGATCTCACTGGTTCATTTAGCTCAATTCTTGGCCTATCGGAGTTAATGGCAAATAAATTTAATGATTTTCAAAAGAACGATCACATTAAATTTAGTCAACTCATCTACAAAAGCAGTAAGAATACATTTGATTTATTAAGTAATCTACTTCAATGGTCAAGGTCGCAACAGGGAAGCATAGAGTTAACAAATGCCCATATCAATTTGTATGACCTGGTTACAGAAAATACTGAGCCACTCCAATTAATGATTAATAAAAAAGGAATTACTTTTCATAACAAAGTGAATAGCAAAATTTCTGCCTATTTCGATTATAATACTATAAGTGTTGTAATTCGAAATTTAATCTCTAATGGTGTTAAATTTACTCCACGTGGAGGAAGTATTATTGTTACAGCAACTAAAACTAAGAACAAAGTTAAACTGATGGTTTCCGATACCGGCATGGGCATAGCAAGTGAAGATATTTCTAATTTATTTGATATTAATAATAACATTTCGAGAAGAGGCACTGAAGATGAACGAGGGACAGGTTTAGGTTTAGTATTATGTAAGGAATTTACTGAACTTAATAATGGTACAATTTCAGTTGAAAGTGAATTTGGGAATGGATCAAAATTTACTCTTTGCTTTCCAATTGTAGAATCAACAGAGAATTAGCCTTATTATCAATAGTTTAACTATGTCAGGCTTGTAATTACGTATGCTTATGAGCTTAACTTTTATTCATCAACTTATGTCCAATCCTACATTCTAGGCAACGCCTGTTAATGCAATATTCTTTGTAAAGTTGAACTAAAGCCTGAGATTGAAATGCACTTGTAGGTTTTATGCCATTTTTAGAGAAGTTTCTGATAATCAGATTCTTTTCTGCCTTTAACTTCTCCAGCCACTCCAATGACTGATCCTTTAAATTAGGCATATTATTTATTTGTCCATATGTAAACACAAAAGGAATAATAGTATTGATTAGCAATAGGTCTATGGACAATTTCCCTAATTTCTTTTTAGATGTTTTTATTGATATTTTGTCAAATCGATAATGATCATCCCAGTAATCTGATGCGTTTGTTTCGAAAAGACTAATCACAGTGCTCAATTTTTGAGTTTCGATGATGTGAGTTAAAACACCTTCCGATTTATGGATAAATGAAGCAAATTGTGCTATGCGTAACGAGGGGAAATTGGAAGGTCTCATGCGCATAAACTTCCATAATTTTCTGTCAATGGGTTTTAAATTATATTTATGTGAAAGAAATAAAAACTCTTTCTTAAGTTTGTTTGGGTAGTCATCGGAAAACTCTTCATTCAGAAATCCAGCCTGACCAAATAGTATTGCTTCAAGTTGTAAAATATTGTTACTGTGCTTGTTTAAAATACTCAGTGGAGTATTTATTGCTAATAATTCAAAGGCCGTAGAATTAGTGTTAAACCCAAAACCTCTTGAAAGTTTGTGGTAAAATGTTTCCTGAAAATCAAATTTATTTGCTTCAAGTTTACTGATGGTTTCAGAGGACCTTTTTTCCATACGTTCAATTGTAAGCTTGTCATACCAGTTATGCAACTCAAAATGACCAATATGCGAAATCATATTCTCACAAGCTATCCAGGTTCTGGCCGACATAAAATCAACATAGTTTTCCATTATTTTTGGGTTGAAGTTATTTTTAAGTTCCAGGCAAGGGATAAGTTGGCCATTGTTTCTTTTTACGCTTTTATCGTCCTGGTAAACAACATGCAGTACAATATTATCATAGGCTTTGTCATCAGAATGTTTGTGTTTGGCCCAATCGGAAGAGTTAATATGTATCTCAATATTTCCAGCCCAAGTTTCATTGCCTAATTTTATCAGGGCATTAAAAAAGTCAGGGCCACTATCATAATTTCTTTGTCCTGGTTTAATAATTGTAACATCCTTATTTTGTTGTGTTTTAAGCCTTGGGCTAAGCAAACGTTGCGACCATAGATAAATCAAAAAATCTTCTTTCATTGTGGTGGGTTTGTAAGATTTAATTCTAAAAAATATGTGTTCTAGTCTATTATTTTGTTTGTGTTTTAAATATGTTTAAGTACTTTTGCGTCAAATTCAGTATGCTTTATGACTAGTGAAGAAACATTAATTTCTGGAATTGAGCATAAAGTTAGGAAATTAATTGAAATTAACTTATTTTTGAAAAAAGAAAATGCTGAATTAACATCCTTGCTTGATAAAGTAAACAATGAAAAATCTAATCTTAGTGGGGAGTTAGACAATAAAAAAAGAGAATTATTTAACTATACAATAGCAAATACGCTTGAAATAGAACTGGGAGTTGAAGAGGGTAAAAAGAAGATCGATAACCTGATAGAAGAGATAGATAAGTGTATTGCAGTGTTAAGCGACTAAACGTATTCGTTTAAATGTGTGAGCGAGAATAAAATTAATATAAATGTGTCGATTGCCGGCAGACCATACAATCTTACAATCGATAGGAGTGAGGAAGAAGGAGTAAGGGAGGCTGCAAAAAAGGTTAATCAGACAATAAGGGATTATTCAAATGCGTTTGAATATAAAGACCATCAGGATTTATTTGCGATGATGGCCTTACAGTTTGCTGCAAACTCAATACAATTGGAGTATGAGAAGTCCTTTAGGGACAAACATATGATAGAAAAGTTATCGGAAATAGATGATCTGCTTGATAAGCAAATCAAATAAAAAACGAAAGAAAGAGTTCTTAAAATATAATATCGCCCGCTTAGTTCAACAGTTTGTAAACTCAACAATATAATGATTGGGGTAAAGCTCATTAGGATCGAAGAACAGGCCTGAGTATCCACCTATGGTGGAGATTCTCCTTTCGAGGAGGACGCTGGACGTTCGAATTTCCTGGCAGCCCCAAAAGTTCCAAGAATGGGGTTTACAAAACTCCTGAATTTTGCGGGCTTTATTTTTTTCAAGCGATTGCAAAACAAATAAAAAACGAAATGGAAAATTTAGTAATTTACATTGCGATTGCAGTAATATCGATAAGCGTAGGATATATTCTTACTAAGTCGGTTTTGAAAAAGTCGGTTCTTAAACAAAGTGATGCTTTGATGGACGCGGCAAAAGAAAAACTTAACGAAGCCAAAGAAAGGATGGAGGAAGCTAAAGAAAAAGCTGAAGTCATCAAAAAGGAAAAAATTCTCCAGGCCAAGGAAAAATTTCTACAATTAAAATCTGAGCACGAGAAACTTATTAACGAAAGAAACAATAAGATCCAAATTTCAGAAAACAGAATTAAGCAAAAAGAAAGCACACTTTCCAAAAAACTTGAAGAAACTCAAAGACAACAAAAAGATTCTGAAATACTAAAAGGCAACCTATCCAGGCAATTGGAAATCCTTGAGAACAAACAAGAAGAGGTTAATAAAATGCATAGTGATCAAGTCAAAAAACTTGAAACTATTAGTAATTTATCCGCTGATGAAGCAAAACTTGAATTGGTAGAGTCGTTAAAGGATGAGGCAAAATCGGAGGCCATGGTTCATGTAAAAGAGATCATGGAGGAGGCAAAACTAACCGCTAACCAAAAAGCCAAAAAAATTGTTATTGAAACAATTCAGCGTACTGCTGCTGAGCATGCTATTGAAAATACTGTAACAGTATTTAACATAGAAAACGATGCTATTAAAGGTCGAATAATTGGACGTGAGGGGAGAAATATCAGGGCTCTAGAGGCAATGACTGGAATTGAGATAATCATTGATGACAGTCCTGATGCAATATTATTATCAGGTTTCGACCCTATTAGAAGAGAGATTGCTCGGCTGTCACTTCAAAAACTTATTTCTGATGGTCGTATTCACCCGGCCAGGATTGAGGAGGTAGTTGCAAAAACTAAAAAGGAAGTAGATCAGGAAATAATTGAACTTGGTAAAAGAACTGTTATTGACCTCGGCTTACATAATATGCACCATGAACTGATTAGACTAGTTGGTAAGATGAAATATCGATCATCATACGGACAAAATCTTCTTGCCCACTCCATTGAAGTAGCAAACCTTAGCGCAACTATGGCTGCAGAACTTGGACTAAATCCTAAGAAAGCTAAACGCGCAGGTCTTTTACATGATATTGGTAAAATTGCTGAAAATGAAGCAGAACTTCCTCACGCCTTACTAGGTATGAAACTTGCCGAGAAGTATCGCGAAAAGCCAGACGTTTGTAATGCCATTGGTGCTCACCACGATGAAGTAGAAATGGAAACTTTAATTGCACCAATAGTTCAGGTATGTGATGCAATATCAGGTGCTCGTCCAGGTGCACGTCGTGAAATTGTGGATGCATACATTCAAAGGTTGAAGAAACTTGAAGGACTGGCACTTGCATACCCTGGAGTTGTTAAAACATACGCAATTCAGGCTGGACGTGAGTTAAGAGTAATAGTAGGAGCAGAGCAGGTAAGCGATGAACAGACAGATAAAATATCTTTTGAACTTTCACGACAGATTCAAGAAGAAATGACTTATCCGGGACAAATTAAAATAACTGTGATAAGAGAAACAAGAGCGATTAATTACGCAAAATAAGTCTTTAATACACTCAACCAAAACTATAATTTAATTTCTTTAACTAACTTAATTTTAATTTTATGAAAAAATTATTTATGATTGCGTTTGTAGGCTTGCTTACAATAAGCCTAAATGTTAACGCACAACATGTCTTCAATAAGGGAGACTTGATGTTTAATGCTGGTATTGGTATTCCAAATGGCGGTTACGGACTTATCCCTACTATTAATTTTAGCGGTGAATACGGTGTAATTCCTACAGGTGATGTTGGTCTTGTTTCTTTTGGAGGCTTAGCCGAATTTCATCTTGCAAACCACAACTGGGGTTGGGGTACAGAGACTTTCCCACGTTTCTACATAGGCGCTAGAGCTGCCTGGCATGTTCATGCATTTCAAAGTGATGAATTCGATGCTTATGGGGGTGTTGGTTTTGGTATTAATATTCAAGGAAAGAGTAATTCTTACAATGGTTCAACAACCGTTAGCCCTGACCTATTCGTAGGTGGTAGATGGATGTTTAAACCAGGTATTGGTTTGTTTGCCGAAGTAGGTTATACAGGCTTAAGTAATTTGAAAGCAGGAGTTACTTTTGGTTTAGGTAAAAAATAGATCGTTGAAATAAAAAAAGCCTCCAAATTGGAGGCTTTTTTTTAATTGTTTTTTTCAAATTCTTCGATGAGTTCCTCAGGTGTTTTTCCAAGGTACTTTAAAGATATGGCTGCATCATCAGCAAAATCACTATCAGGATACTTTTCAATAAAAAGTCTGTAAAACCTGCTGGCACTTACAATATCACCTAATTGATCTTCAAAAACAAATGCTTTTAAGAATAAAGCAGAAGGTGCTTTCTCAAAATCAGGGTAATCTTTCAAGATAATATCAAAAGATTTAATTGCTGCTCTAGGTCTTCTCATATTCATATTTATGTCTGCCGATTTAAACAGATAATAAGGCGCCAAAGTATCTTGCTTATTTTCTAAGGCATACGACTCATAAAATCCAGCAAGTTTAACTGCATCATTTCGGTCTATCTTTTTAGAATTATCACCAAATAAAGATTTCTCATAATAACTAATGCTGTCTGCAAGGTTTATTCCCTCATTAACTTCAAGCTTAGGCTGATTATCACATGAGTAAAACATGGTAGTAACAACCCCAATAATTAATAATAATTTGCCAGTCTTCATAAATTCTAAATATTAACGTTTAATTTCCAAAAATAATCAATAAATGTCAGTCTTTAATACTATTATCGTTTTGCTTTTTTTCTTGGATAGATCATTTTGTAATTAGCAGTACTCTTACCAATTGAAATATCATTTAGTTTTCGTTTTAGTAGCATTTTCTTTATTTGCGGAAGTCTTTCTACAAATACAGTACCTTCAGTATGATCGTATTCATGTTGAATAATTCTGCTTAGCATACCGTCAAATATTTTCTCATGTTTAACAAAATTCTCATCAAAGTAAGTTATTTTAATAACTGACTTACGTTTAACGAACTCATTGATTCCGGGAACACTCAGACAGCCTTCTTCAACTTCCCAGTCATCTCCTTCAAATGAAGTGATTTTCGCATTAATAAATATTTTCTTGAAATCTTTTGCTTCTTCGTATTCATCTCCGTAAAGATTGGCATCAATTACAAAAAGTCTAATGGCCCGGTTTATTTGATGAGCTGCCAATCCAACACCTTTAGAATTGTACATGGTCTCAAACATATCTTCTATGAGTTGCTCAAGACCAGGATAGTCTTTGTCAATTTCTTCTCCAACTTTTTTTAGTGTAGGGTGTCCGTATGCAGTAATTGGAAGCATCATTTCTTATTTATTAATCTTTAAATTTTATTGATTGCATATACGATTGAAGAATAAGAGTAGCACTTATTTTATCTACCAAAGCTTTATCCTGTCTTTTCATTTTTTTTAATCCACCTGCCAACATCGCGTCATGAGCCATTACCGAAGTGAATCTTTCATCGTATCTGTCAATCTTAATTTCCGGGAATCTTTTTCTTAAAGCGCCAACAAAAGGTTCAATATATTTTGATGCTTCTGAAGGAAGATTTTTCATATCTTTTGGCTCTCCTACAACAATACAGTCAACATTTTCAGTTTTAATGTAATCCTTAATAAACTTTAAAACATCATTTGAGTGAACTGTGGTAAGACCTGTTGCAATAATCCGATCCTCATCGGTAACTGCAAGCCCGGTGCGTTTTCTGCCATAATCTATTGCTAATATCCTTCCCATAATTCGGCTGCAAAAATAAGAATTAATTGTTCGTACTTGCATGTGAGAAAAGAGTTTTATCAGGTAGAATGTAATGCTAAGTAAAAAAGGAAAGTGAGTTGTTAGTTCAACTTTGTAATTTCAAGTCTAATCTTGTCCCTGCCATAGGCTGGGACGAAATTTATTTTAACATTTAATTTAAAATTCAGCATTCGATATTCAAAGAAAAAATAAGAAACTAAAACTTTGTCTCCTTAACTTCCACTTTTTCACCCTCGTATGCTTCCATAGGAAGGCATGCACACAGATTTCTGTCGCCAAATGCATCGTCAACTTTCGCAACAGGGGTAAAATACTTAGCATCTCGAATCCAAACCAGCGGAAATGCAGCATTCTCTCTAGAGTAAGGAAACTCCCAATTATTGCTAATCATCATTTCAGCAGTATGAGGGGCATTTGAAACAAGATTATTCTTCTTTTCTGACCTTCCTTCTTCTACATCTCTAATCTCATTCCTGATAGAAATCATGGCCTCAATAAAATAATCTAATTCTTCAAGAGGCTCACTTTCAGTTGGTTCAACCATTAAAGTTCCATGAACTGGAAATGCAACAGTAGGAGCATGAAATCCATAATCCATTAATCGTTTGGCAATGTCAGCAACGGTGATATCAGCAGTTTTACTAAACTCATTACAGTCAAGAATCATTTCGTGGCCAACACGTCCATTTTCTCCTGTGTAGAGAATAGGGTAGTGGTCCTTAAGTTTTTCTTTTAGATAATTTGCGTTGAGTATTGCAATCTTCGTGGCTTCTGTCATACCATAACCACCAAGAAGTTTTAAGTAAGCATAGGAAATTAAAAGTACTAATGCGCTTCCAAAAGGAGCAGCAGCAATAGCGTTTATTCCTTTTTCTCCACCAGTTTCGTTGAAAATATGACCAGGGAGGAATGGTTTAAGGTGCGCAGCAACTCCGATGGGTCCAATTCCAGGTCCGCCACCACCATGGGGGATGCCAAAGGTTTTATGAAGGTTTAGGTGACAAACGTCAGCGCCAATAAAGCCAGGACTGGTTAAACCAACCTGCGCATTCATATTAGCACCATCCATGTAAACCTGACCGCCATTTTCATGAACAATAGATATTACATCTTTAATGCTTTCTTCAAATACACCATGTGTACTTGGATAAGTTACCATTATTGCTGACAGTGATTCACTATTTGCTTCGGCTTTTTCTTTTAAATCAGCAATATTAATATTACCTTTTTCATCTGTTTTAACAACAATAACCTTCATGCCGGCCATAACTGCACTTGCTGGGTTGGTGCCATGTGCTGAGGCTGGAATAAGACAAACATCTCTACTTCCTTCTCCTTTACTTTCCTGATATGCTTTAATAACCATTAAGCCCGTGTACTCGCCCGAGGCTCCTGAATTTGGTTGAAATGAAACTGCTGAAAAGCCAGTCACTTCACTGAGAATATCATCCATTTCTGTAATTACCTGAAGGTAACCTTCTGACTGCTCATTAGGCACAAAAGGATGAATATTAGTAAATTCTGGCCAACTAACAGGCAACATTTCAGATGCTGCGTTAAGTTTCATTGTACATGAGCCTAGTGGAATCATCGTCCGGTTTAAAGCCAGGTCTTTGTTTTCCAGTTTTGTCATATATCTCATCATCTGTGTTTCCGAATGATATTTATTGAAAATATCATGCTCCATAAATGATGATTCCCTGATCAGTGAACCTGGAATTGAAACTAATGTGTTTGCTTCTATTTCATTGAAAGATAATTCAAATTCATCAATTTTCAGAGTTTTAGCCAGAACTGCAGTAATAAGAGCAATATCTTTATTCGTAGTTGTTTCATCAATGCTTATTCCGATATGTTTAGCGTCGTCGAAATATCTAAAGTTAATTTCATGCTCGAGCGCGATACCCCTAATTGTTTTAATGTCAGTTCCTTGCGGTATTTCAATAAACAAAGTGTCAAAGTAGTTCTTATTAAGTTGCTTGTAACCAATACTTTTTAGTGTAGATGCCAGGTCAACTGCCAGGGAATGAATTTTACTGGCAATTCTTTTTAAACCTTCACTGCCATGGTAAAGTCCGTAAAAACCAGCCATAGTAGCTAAAAGTGCCTGAGCAGTACAAATATTAGAGGTAGCTTTTTCGCGTTTAATATGCTGCTCTCTGGTTTGGAGAGCCATACGTAAAGCATTGTTGCCGTTTCTATCTTTTGATATTCCAATTATTCTACCTGGAATATGTCGTTTGTGATTTTCAGTGGTTGCAAAAAAAGCAGCATGAGGACCGCCAAATCCCAAAGGAATACCAAATCTTTGTGAAGTACCGAAAACAACTTCTGCACCCCATTCTCCTGGTGGCTTAAGCATTACAAGACTCATAAGGTCTGTTGCAACTGCCACAGGAATATTTGCTTCATTTGCTTTTTTAGCAATGTCTGAGTGATCAGCAATTTCACCCTTTTGATCGGGATATTGCATCATGCATCCAAAAACATTTTCATTGAATTCAAAATCTCCTCTTTGAGTTTCAATTAGATTTATTTTCAGTGAAGCAGCTCTAATTTTCAAGACATCCAAAGTCTGTGGAAATAAATCGGCAGAAACAAGAAAAGTGTTAGCACCTGATTTTACCTGTGCCCTTGGTCTGGCATGAAAAAACATTATCATGGCTTCTGCAGCAGCGGTGGCCTCATCTAATAGCGATGAGTTGGCAAGTGGTAATCCTGTTAATTCGGCTACCATCGTTTGATAGTTAAGCAATGCTTCAAGACGGCCTTGAGAAATTTCAGCTTGATAAGGTGTGTATGAAGTGTACCAGCCTGGATTTTCAAAAACATTCCTCAAAATAACTGAAGGGGTAAGGCTATTGTAGTAACCCAATCCAATATATGTTTTGAAAACTTTATTCTTTTTCGAAATATTTTTGATGTGTTCCAGATATTCCTGTTCACTCATCCCTTCATCAACATTTAAGGGCTTGGAAAAACGGATTTTCTTTGGAACTGTTTCATCAATTAGTTGTTCAACGGAATTTAATCCCATGCTTTTCAGCATTTTGTCAACATCCTGATTAGAAGGACCGTTATGACGTTTTAAGAAACTATTGTTGCTCATTATCAATAATTTATTTCGGTTGATTTTATCTTTTAGAACTAAATGTAATCTGCATAAAAATTAATTTGCAAAAGTACTAATCTTTACAAACAAATTAATAAATAATAAAAACTTGTTAATAATTTCACAAACAAAAAAGTCCCGCTGTTAACGGGACTTTTTTCAATATTTAGTTTATTTATTCCTTAATTCTCATTTTGTAGAATGATCTATATACAAAGTATAAAGCAACTGCTAGGAATGCTAGACCAAAATATGGTGCAATGTCTCTAAACTGTTCTGAGATGGCAATTTCCATAGCAAGCAATCCGAAAAGTGTAGTAAACTTGATAACAGGATTAAGTGCTACCGAGGAAGTATCCTTGTACGGATCACCTACTGTATCACCTACAACAGCTGCAGCATGAAGATCGGTTCCTTTTTCACCCATATCAACTTCAATAACTTTTTTAGCATTATCCCATGAGCCACCAGCGTTAGCCATAAATATAGCTTGAAATAAACCAAAGAAAGCAATAGACAGCAAATATCCTATAAAAAGAGATACAGGAAGTGACAATTCTACCACTTGCTTATGTATATCAGGGTCTCCAATATTTGCTACCATATCTGAAGTAAGGCCAGTAGGGGCTGCTAAAAATGCAAAAGCTAAAGCAAAGGAGAAAATGGCAATAAAAATATTCCACATACCTTTTTGTGCATAAACGGTGCAAATTTTCACAACTGCTCTCGATTTTTCAACATCCGCCTTCATAGGGGCATCAGGGTCTAGGTTGATATTATGCTTAATATATTCAACTGCACGGGCAGCACCAGTGGTAACTGCTTGAATTGCTGCACCTGTAAACCAGTAAATCACAGCACCTCCAAGTAAAAACCCCATAATAGTATATGGGTTCAATAAGTTCAATACTTCTTCAGGTTCAATACCTATAGTATCCTTTATCACTAGTATTAAAGCAAAAATCATAGTTGTTGCTCCTACCACTGCAGTACCAATAAGTACAGGTTTCGCCGTGGCCTTAAATGTATTACCCGCACCATCATTGGCTTCTAAATAATATTTAGATTTTTCAAAATCAGGTGTGAAACCAAAGTCTTTTTCAATTTCGGCAATAGTTTCTTTTCTGTTTTCTTCAATTAGAGAAAGTTCATAAATCGACTGAGCATTATCTGTAACTGGTCCGTAACTGTCAACGGCAATAGTAACCGGTCCCATTCCAAGCATACCAAATGCAACCAATCCAAAAGCAAATATTGAAGGATAAATCATAAATTCATCCAAACCAAAAGTACTGGCATAATATGCAATAAACATTAACATGAAGAATACCATCCCTTTCCAGAATGCACTAAAGTTACCAGCAACCAAACCTGAAAGTATATTTAACGATGCCCCACCTTGTTTTGAAGCTTCAACCACTTCAGCAACATGTGTTGATTTAGGGCTAGTAAACATTTTGGTGAATTCGGGTATTAATGCAGCACCTAAAGTTCCTGCACTAATTATTACAGACAAACTAATCCATAAATCATTAGGTAAATCTTTGATAGTAAGGTAACTAATAGCGAATGTGACAGCTATTGAAAGTAATGATGTTATCCAAACCAGAGAAGTAAGTGGTTTTTCAAAATCTATATCGTCAGCATTTGCATATTTGGCTTTTGTTATGGCAGCATTAATCCAAAATGCCACAATAGATGTAACAACCATAAGTATTCTCATTACAAAGATCCATGTGAGCAATTCAACTTTATTGGCTTCTCCCACAAGGGTATCAGGAAGGGCAAGAAGAATAAAAGAGATAAGAGCAACACCTGTTACACCATAAGTTTCAAAACCATCAGCAGTAGGACCTACACTATCACCGGCATTATCACCAACACAGTCAGCAATTGTTCCCGGGTTACGTGGATCATCTTCTCCAATTTTAAAAATCACCTTCATCAGATCTGATCCGATATCAGCAATTTTTGTAAAAATACCACCAGCAATACGTAGTACAGATGCTCCTAGTGATTCACCAATTGCGAATCCAATAAAACTGGCACCAGCATATTCGCCTGGTACAAATAGTAGAATTACAAGCATCATTATAAGTTCTAGAGAAATCAATACTACTCCAATACTCATTCCTGCATTTAATGGAATAGCATGTAGTTTAATAGGTTTTTTCTCCAAAGAGGCAAAAGCCATTCGTGAGTTAGCAAGTGTATTCATTCTTATGCCAAACCATGCAACAGCGTATGAACCAAGGATTCCAATTACGGTCCAGCCAAGTATCATTGCTACACCGCCAATTCCAAAATTGGCATCACTGAGCCACCCAAAATAGAATGCTACAGCTGAACCAATAAACACAAATAAAATTGCTAAAAATTTACCTTGTTCCCACAGATAAGTTTTAGCAGTTTCAAAAATAACCTGAGCAACATCGAGCATTGACTTATGTGCCCTAATCTTTTTTACCTGAACAAACTGGTAAAAACCAAACAGGAAGCCTGCAAATGTAATCAGGAACCCCCAGTAAAGGATGTCTTGTTGTTTTACCCCTTCAGGGATAACAAGATCTGCCTCACTGGCCATAGTAATAAATGGCAGGCTAAGCAATGTAAAGAATGATAAGATTTTCTTCATAATATTTCAGTTAAATTATTTAAAATTACAATCGTTTGCAAAAGAAGGCGCTAAGATAAAAATTAAGTAATATAACCGTAATTTAAAATCAAATTTGTTATCAATATAATATTTATGCTTGTTAGTAAAATCATCAAAACAAAATAGATCACAGTTTTTGAAAGGCATATTTTTTATATTTTTATGGCCTTATTAATAATAGGGATGGATAAAATTAAATTGGAAATAGTTGGTATGTCTTACAGTCAGTCGCAAAGCGGGGCTTACGCTCTTGTTTTAGGTGTGCCTGGCGAAAGTAAAAGACTACCAATAATAATTGGTGGGTTTGAGGCTCAGGCAATTGCCATTGAGTTAGAGAAAATGAAACCCACACGTCCGCTTACCCATGATTTGTTTAAAAACTTTGCCAATCATTTTGGAATAGTTATTACAGAAGTAATAATTAATAAGTTTGAAGAGGGTATTTTCTTTTCAAAACTTTTATGTTCTACCGCTGATAATGAAACTGAAATTGATAGCCGTACATCTGATGCAGTTGCACTTGCGATAAGGTTTAAATGTCCTATTTATGTTTATTCCAATGTTCTTGAGGAAGCAGGTATTGTGATGAGCGATATTGATGAGACTGAAGATATCAAAGAGGATGTTTTATTCGAAGGAGAAAATGTGTCATTTGAAGACTATCTTAGTGAAGAACTTGAAGATATGTTGAAAAAGGCTGTTACTGATGAGAATTTTGAAGAAGCCTCTAAATTAAGAGATGAAATAAACAGGCGAAAAAACCTTTAATAAATTGTCTTACGTTAAAGTTTTTCCTTTTAATCTGAATTAACGATTTTATTTTATAACCTTAACTTTTTCTAACAAATTCAGATTTTAAGGCCATAGCACCAAAACCACTTATTTTGCAATCGATGTTATGGTCTCCTTCAGTTAAACGAATATTTTTTACTTTGGTGCCTGCTTTTATTGGACCAGATGCTCCTTTTACTGGTAAGTTTTTAATTACAATTACCGAATCTCCGTCTTGCAATAGGTTTCCATTCGAATCTTTCACAACCAAAACATCTTCTTCAATCAACTCTTCGGGGTTCCATTCGTGACCACACTCAGGACATGTAAATAATTCCACTCCAGTTAGGTATCCATACGGTGATTCACAATGTGGACATGGTTTCAATTCTTCAGACATGATAATAAACTATTTATGTAAATTATTCTCTTTGTTGTTCTTTAAGGCAAGTAGTTTACACTAAATAAGTACAATCCTTATTGAGTTTTCTGCTAAACTTACTAAAAAACTAAAAAATTTAATAAAAACTAATGCTTCGCAGTGGCCACCTCTTCTGGTTTATGTTCATGCTTAAAGAAGATCGCAAACAAAACAGTAATAACAAGTGAATAAGCAGCAAATGTCAGCCAGATACCCTGCCATTCATAATTTCCGGCAGAATCTTTAAAGTAAGTGTCGATTAATATTCCACTTGTCCAACTTCCGAATATGGCACCAAAGCCATTGGTCATCATCATAAATACTCCCTGAGCACTGGCCCGAATACTGGAATCGGTTTGAGTTTCAACAAATAGGGAACCAGAAATATTAAAGAAATCGAAGGCCATCCCATAAACAATATTCGAAAGGATAATCATCCAAAGCATTTCGGCAGGATTTCCCCATCCAAATAATGCAAAACGTAATACCCATGCCCCCATACTAATGAGCATTACCTTTTTAATACCAAACCGTCTTAGGAAGAAGGGGATGGCCAAAATAAACAAGGTCTCTGACATTTGTGAAATAGACATAATAATGGCTGGGTACTCAATGGTTAACAAATCTTTGTATTCAGGAACCTTTGCAAAATCATGTAAAAAAGTATCACCATATGCATTTGTTAGTTGCAGACTTGCACCCAAAAGCATAGAGAAAATAAAGAACATAGCCATCTTGCTATCTTTGAAAAGAGTAAAGGCTTTTAAGCCCATAGTCTCTACAAACGACTTAGTTGTTACATTTTTATTTATCGTACACTTCGGTAAGGTAAATGAAAAAAGACCAAGAGCCAATGAAGCAGCAGAGGCAACATAAAACTGCGCCGCAGAGGTTTCAATTTTCAATAGGCTAACTGTCCACATGGCTACAATAAAGCCAATGGTTCCGTACACTCGAATGGGGGGGTAATTTTTTACCACATCTAGGTTTGCAGAATTCAATGCAGAATAGGCCACAGTTATGGAAAGTGAAATTGTAGGCATGTAAAAAATCATATTGAGCAGCATAACCCAAAAGAAAGTAGTTGGATCATTTACTTCGGGTAGCATAAAAAGTACAGCAGCACCAATAATATGGAATATGCCTAAAAGTTTTTCAGCATTTACCCAGCGGTCAGCAATTATTCCTGCTATTGCAGGCATAAAAAGTGAAGCAATTCCCATTGTTGAGAAGATCACACCAAATTCAGCTCCAGACCACTGTCGGTTTTGAAACCAATATCCACCAATGGTAATTAACCATGCACCCCAAATAAAGAACTGTAAAAAGTTCATTACCGTTATCCGAAACTTAATCCCCATTTTTATGTTATTAGTTAATTGTTAATCGTAATGAGTTATGTGTTATGTGTTATGTGTT
>Ga0164315_10000390_pt1 | contig 30117 bp, 22 predicted proteins | sample GuaBasSedimGuay6_FD_113737 | JGI IMG/M metagenome (GOLD analysis project Ga0164315, IMG submission 113737) | Subseafloor sediment microbial communities from Guaymas Basin, Gulf of California, Mexico - Guay6, Core 4569-2, 0-3 cm | ecosystem: Environmental > Aquatic > Marine > Hydrothermal vents... | reverse complement strand
TAAAAGAAACAACCAAGAAGAGGGGCAACCACAAGGGATTGCCCCTACGGGCGGTTCGTAGGGGCAATCCCTTGTGGTTGCCCCTTGCGGTAAAATACCTGTTTATTTGTGCTTCAGTACTTACAGTTATATCAAGAAAATCGAACAGCAAAATAAATTTGGTTTGAAAAGAGGGCAGCAAAATAACAGGCATTCCAAGAGGGCCGCAAAATAACAGGCATTCCAATCGGGGCATTGCAGATTGAAAATGAATGACTTTTAGAAATGCGCCCATTGCCCTTTCCAAGAGTGGATATCAAAGCATTGATAACTGATAACTGATAAATAACTGATAACTGAAAAAAAGTTTAATAAACCACTTTGACTTGATTTTCGCCGACGCATTCTTTTAATTGATCAAGCAACTTGTCACTCAAATTCACTTGCCAATTTTTACCCAGTTTTAATTCAACTTTAACTTTGGCTACGCTGCTGTGATAATAAATTAAAACAACATAGGGCCCTTGGCGATGGGTACTGAGTATGGCTTTTAATTTGGGGGCGAAATCTTCAGAAGCGGCTTGTGCTGCTAAAACCTTTATCGCCAGCCGTTTAGCCTTCTTTTCGCGAACGCTATCAAGCGTATCAATCTCAGTGGCTGTCATGGCATAACCACCACTATACTTATCAGTACGCACTTCACCTTCTGCAATTAATAAAGTGTCTTTGACTAAAATATCTTGTACATCTGGATATAACTCGGAATAAACTTTGACTTCCAATCTCCCCGTATTGTCGTCTAAGGTTATAAAAGCCATGCGTCCACGTTTATTCGTTGTAGTACGCACTTCTGTCACTAAACCAGCAACCAGTACTTGTTTAGTCTCTCCGATGTCGCGCAATCTTCTCATCTTTAATCTGGCGAGTTCTGATAAATAAGCGTTTATCGGATGCCCACTTAAATAGAAACCTAAACTTTCTTTTTCCGCATTTAAACGTTCCTTTTCAGGCCAGTTAGGCACATCCGTGACAAATGGTGGAGCCTCTTTTTGAGTTGATTGTTGTTGATTCTTGACTAAAGCAAAGATGTCGTTTTGCCCAGCCGCGCTATCGTTTGAATGTCGCTCAGCTTGCTTAATAGCATTCTCTAAGGAGGCCATCAAAATAGCGCGATTCTGCCCTGATTGATTTGGTTCTGGATTCGGCCCTAATTCATCTAATGCGCCGGATTTGATCAAAGGTTCTAACAAACGGCGACTGACTTTACGTAAGTCAATGCGACTACAAAAATCAAACAAGTCTTTGAAACGCCCTTTTTCTTGACGTTCTTTGATAATGCAGTCTAGCGCCGCTTCACCTGCCCCTTTAATTGCGCCTAAACCGTAATGAATAGATTGATTTTGATCATCTACTACCGTGAATTTGTAATCAGAAATATTGATGTTAGGGGGCAATATTTTCAGTCTCATCGCACGACATTCTTCAATCATTTGCATGATTTTATCCGTGTTATCCATATCAGCCGATAAGACAGCGGCCATGAATGCGGCCGGATAATGGGCTTTGAGCCAAGCGGTTTGATAGGAAATGAGGGCATAAGCGGCTGAATGACTTTTGTTAAAGCCATAAGCTGCGAACATTTCCATCAAATCGAAAATAGCCGTTGCTGTTTTTTCCTTTACCCCGCGTGTGACGGCCCCTTCTACGAATACTGATCTTTGTTTCGCCATTTCGGCGGGCACTTTTTTACCCATTGCCCGACGCAGTAAATCGGCACCCCCTAATGTATAACCGGCTAACACTTGAGCAATTTGCATCACTTGCTCTTGGTAGACAATCACACCATAAGTGGGTTTTAAAATATGGGCCAGATCGGGGTGGGGATATTCAAAAGCTTCGCCATTTTTACGCTTGATAAAATCGTCTACCATGCCTGATTGTAAAGGGCCTGGACGATATAAAGCGACTAATGCAATAATGTCGTCAAAACAGTCTGGTCGCAATTGCTTAATCAGTTTTTTCAGGCCAGATGATTCAAGTTGGAATACGGCAGTTGTTTGACCTCTTTTGAGTAAGTCATAAGTTTCCGGATCATTTAGGGGAATCTTTAAAATATCCACTGGGGAATCGGCAAACCGGTTAATGGTTTCTAAGGCCCATTTGATAATGGTGAGAGTACGCAAGCCTAAAAAGTCGAATTTGACGAGGCCGACAGCTTCTACATCGCCTTTGTCAAATTGCGTCATTAAATCGGTGCTGTCTGCTTCACAGTAAAGCGGCGTAAAATCGGTCAAGAGGGTAGGTGCAATGACGACACCACCGGCGTGTTTACCTGGATTGCGTGTGAGGCCTTCTAGCTGTCGCGCCATATCAATTAAGGCTTGTACTTCTTCTTCTTGCTCATAGCGGGTGCGTAAGTCCGCTTCTTTTTCTAACGCTTTTTCAAGCGTGATGCCGACTTCAAAGGGAATCAGTTTCGCAATTTTGTCAACAAAACCATGTGGATGTGCTAAAACACGGCCGACATCGCGCACCACGGCTTTAGCGGCCATGGTGCCATAAGTAATGATTTGCGAAACGCGCTGTCGTCCATAACGTTTCGCAACATAATTGATGACTTCATCACGGCCTTCCATGCAGAAGTCGATATCAAAGTCAGGCATGGAAACGCGCTCTGGATTTAAGAAGCGTTCAAAGAGGAGTTCATAACGCATGGGTTCTAAATCGGTGATCCCTAAGACATAAGCGACTAATGAACCTGCCCCTGAACCGCGCCCTGGGCCAACGGGAATATTATTCTCTTTAGCCCATTGAATAAAATCGGCCACGATTAAAAAGTAACCGGGAAAGCCCATTTGTATAATGACATCTAATTCAAGTGCTAAACGTTCATCGAACGGGCGACGTTGTTGAGCATAGTCTTGACTGTTTTTATCAAGAAGGGTGCCTAAACGTTGTTCTAATCCAATACGCGCTTGCTGACGAAAATATTCTTCAACTGTTTGCTCCTTGGGTATATCTGGAAAATCGGGCAAAACATTTTTGCCCAAAGTTAATTGTAAACTACAGCGTTGAGCAATCAGCCAAGTATTTTCTATCGCTTCTGGGATATCGGCAAACAATTCGGACATTTCTTGGGGAGTCCGCAAATATTGTTGAGGGCTATAGTGATGAGGGCGGTTTTGATCGGCGAGTATTTTACCCTCGTGAATACAGACGCGCATTTCATGGGCTTCAAAATCATCCGCTTTCAGGAAACAAACGGCATTGGTTGCCACAACAGGCATATCCGTTTCTAAAGCGAGTTCAACTGCTGCATGAATATAGTCTTCTTCATCAGGCCGACCGGTACGTTGTAATTCCAGATAAAAACGGTTTGGAAACAAGGCCTTATAGTCATCTAAGCGTTGTCGCGCTAAGTGAGCATGGCCTGCTAACAAGGCTTGCCCGATTTCGCCTTCGCGTCCGCCAGATAAGGCAATTAAGCCCGCTGTCGCTTCTTTAAACCAAGCTCGGCGTAAATAAGGTACGCCATTGATTTGGCCTTCAGTATAACTGCGAGAAACCAGACGGGTGAGATTGCGATAACCGGTGTCATTCTGACATAACAAAACGAGACGACTAGGGGGTTCGGTATCCTGATGAAGCAGCACATCAACACCAATAATGGGTTGAATCCCAGCCGATAGTGCGGCACGATAGAATTTAACCAGGGCAAACAAATTATTCTGGTCAGTGATAGCACAAGCGGGCATTTCTGCCTCCCGCACCGCTTTCACTAAAGGCTTGATACGGATCAGGCTATCTACCAGTGAGTATTCAGTATGTAAATGGAGATGAATAAACTGTGGCGTAGAAGGGTTCATGAGTCTAAGTGTTCTGGTGCTATAGTTTTTCAGTTATCAGTTCTTTGCTGCAAGTTTTTGCGCGCAAAAACTTTCGCGACGAAATCAGTTATCAATGCATTGATATCCACTATTGAAAAGGCCAACTTATGTATCTGACAAACTATAGAAGGGAAAATGGGTGAAAAGAGGAAAGGGGAAAGGAGGCCTTTGTGGCCAGCACGCGCCTTCTCTGAAAGGGGCTTGTTGAATGGAATTGATTCAAAATGACTTTAAGGGCAAGCCGATGAATTGCCTGATTGCCCCGCGGGGTTAACTGTAGGGGCAATCCTTTGCCCCTGAAATTGAACCCAAACAAATTAGCCCGACAGGACGGCCCAAAAATCAATCCGTGTTTTTCTTCTCAGGCGGTTCTTTCTGTGGTGGTTCTGGTTCTTTAGGTAAATTAACAACTTGTTCAGTGTTATATTCTGTCGTACTAGGCCAATCTCCCAATGGAAATGGTTTTTCATCACTGTTATAAGTGAGATAAAGCAATATCTGATTAATATAAATGGTAAGACTTTGCCCTACCGGGAGTAAGCGTTCATTAAGCTTACCCGACAATAATACGATACCAAACTGAAATATGATGACAACAAGTAGTAGATGAATGGCCACATAACAAACGATGGCGTAAATCACCATAAAAAAAGCACGCATCCAAGTGTTGCCTGCTGTTAGATTTTCTCTTATTTCGTCTCTGCCCATTTTGATTGTTCTCTTATTGATTGATAAGGCGTTGCAGACATTCAAGCGTTATATACTCATCGCTGAAAAGTTTTGTCAGAGGTCAAAAACCTGAAAACCTGACAGGTTTTGAAAACCTGTCAGGTTTGGCACGAAACTTTTCTGGGCAACTATAGGATTTGAATGAAAACCTGACAGGTTTTCAAAACCTGTCAGGTTTGGTCAACTTACTTGTCTTTTGAGGCTTCTACAAGTTCTTGGAGTTGCTTCTCAATCTTTTCCAAACGCTGTTCTACCCGTTGATGGAATCCAAGCGGCCTGTTTTTACCAAAACCACCTGGCCCAAAATCACTGGGGCCTTGACCCGGCATACCAAAATTACCAGGACCTTGGCCCGGCATACCAAAATTACCAGGACCTGGACCATAACCTGGCATCATACCACCACCGTTGTTGCCAAAAGGCCCGCTCGCGCTATTATGATGACCGTATGGGTAGGGCGGCATCTGGGGGCCATGCCCACCTGGCCCACCTGGCCCACCGAAACGGGGATGATGATTGAAACGGGGCTGATTGAAACGGGGCTGATTGAAATGTTGCCCACCGAAACGAGGAGCGGGCCTATTTGGCATCATAGCGCCCCTTTCTTTCCACATCTTTTCCCGCATTTGTTGTTGGCTCTGCCGCATTTCTGCCATCAACTCCTGCCGTTTTTGTGGATCACGGGTTTGACTGATCTTCTCAATCTGCGCCCGTATCTCTTGCATATGCGTTATCTGTTCTTGCAGGTGTGTCATCTGTTTGTCCATCATTTTCTGATGGTGGTCCATCATGTCAGCGTCAGACGATTGCATGACAGACGGTGCAGACGGTGTAGGCTGTGACTCTGGGGCTGGAGGTTCCTGCGCCAAAGCATAGCTACTGAGCGCGAATGATACGAGAGTCGGTAAAACATATTTATTCATCACAATTAATTTTCCTTAGTGTTGTCGTATTGATAAACCAAGCTAAAGCGCATTGAATGCTCTCATATAATAAGGGTAAGATTTGTTCGTATCAAGTGTTCAGTCAATTATCAGTTCCACGCAAAAGTTTTTGCGCGCAAAAACTTTATTTCACATTTCACATTTCACGCAAAAGTTTTGCGCGCAAAACTTTTGCGTGAAATCGTGAAAATCAGTTATCAGTTAATCCGTTATCAAAAGCAAGCGAGATATGGCAATTAATATTTACAGATTGATTTTAAATTGGCTTGGAAAATCTATATATGTAATAAATTTGTATATTTGCCTAAGTTGCCCATCTATAGTTTGTTCGATCTTAAGTCTGATTAAATATTAAGGATATCAATCTATTGATTTTCACGCAAAAGTTTTGCGAGCAAAAGTTTTGCGTGAAAAAGTGTTCTGATCATTGATAATTGAAGATTGCTCATTGATAGAGGTGACGTTTGGTTTTTGTTGGGTGTGATTAAAACGGCATGGCTAGGAACCCCAGGTGGAGCCTTTTCACATTTAGCTTCGCTAAATACCGTTTTTGTTTGCCTCAACTTCTTAAGTGAAAGCCTATTCGAGGTTCAAGTTTTTCTTTGAAAAACTTGAACCTCGAATTCACATTCAATACCGAAGGGGCATTAGCGTTTTAGTTTTAAGTTTTTATTTTTAAAATAAAAAAGCCATGTACTTTTAATCACACCCGTTTTTGTTTGATCATTAATCAATTCTCAAGTTTTAACCTGCAATCCTCATCCATACAAATATCATCAAGTTTCGCGCCACTAAAATCGGCCTCTGTCAAAGTCGCTTTAAACAAATTTGCCCCAATCAGATAAGCCTCAATCAAATTAGCCTCTGTCAGATTCGCTTTAAATAGATTAGCACCATTCAGGTTAGTACGGAATAAATCAGATTCAAATAAATTAGTTCTAAATAAATTCGCTTCTGATAAATTCGCTCCTGATAAATAAGATTCAATCAAATAAGCTTTAGTTAGATTCGCTTCCGACAAGTTAGCATCGGTGAGGTTAGTTTTAGCGAGGTAGGATTCACAGAGATTAGCTTCGCTCAAATTCGCTTTACTCAAATTCGTTTTACTCAAATTCGTTTCACTGAGATCAGCACTTGATAAATTCGCGCCAGATAGATCAGTATTGGTTAAATCCGCTCTATTGAGATTTGTACGAAAGAAATCTATATTACTCAGGTTCCGTTTAGCCAAATTAGCCCCCGATAAATCAGGCCAAATACCACTGGCTTCTTTTCTCCACTTATTCCACGCAGATACGCCTTGATGGAGAATAGCTAAATGTGCCTCGTTTGCCATTGTGTTTTCCTATCAATGAGGAATACTGGTTTGCTCATCTTTTTATCTAGTCTATAGCTTTTAAACCTGATTCCATTTTAATTCCTTCTCATTTTATAAGTGGGTAAAAACCAGAAAAGACATCATTTATTTTTATTAACAACTGAAAACTTCTTCGACATTTTTGGCATCCAATACTTTCAATGACTTACAAAAACATGCCTAACCAAAAATCAATGACTTACAGACTTTACCGGAGTTTTCAGTAACAATTAATCTGTTTCAACAACCTTTATACCCATTTCAGTTAATAAGTTCGCCGTTTCATACAGTGGCAAACCCATTACACCAGAGTAACTCCCTTCAAGACGTTTTATAAAAATGCTGGCCAATCCTTGAATAGCATAACTCCCCGCTTTATCCAATGGTTCACCCGTTTTAATATAAGCTTGTATATCTGCCTCACTTAATCGGCGAAAATGAACTCGGCTAATACTCAAACGTACCTTTTCCCGCGTCGGTGTCACCACAGCCACTGCTGTCATCACCTGATGTTTGTTCCCAGACAATATTCTAAGCATCCGCCTCGCATCATCTTCGTCAACCGGTTTACCCAATAATTGCTTATCATACACTATTACGGTATCGGCACCTAATACAGGGCATGCCGTTGACACGGCTAAACGCCCCGCTCGGGCTTTTGTTAAAGCCAAACGCCTAACATAATCTGGTACAGATTCTTGAGAATAGGGTGTCTCATCCACAGAAACGGCAATTTGTTGATAATTAACCTTAATCTGATCAAGCAACTCACATCGTCGCTTCGAAAGTGATGCAAGATAAATCATCTGAGATAATTGTGTGTGTTAATTGTTAATGCAAAAAACGACGAGTTAAAGCTGTCAAAATGAAAGGGTTTAAACCTGTCGGGTTTTGGGATTTTGGGATTAATGCTTATGGGCTGCAAACCCTAAGCCACTTTTGACTCAAATCCGAAATGCGCCCGTTTGAAGTCTAACCATTAAGATTATTAATCAATTAAGAACCATTAATCATTAACCATTAACCATTAAATTATACTAAACGCGGTAACAAACTCTTTTTTAATGAGAATGGTGGCAACAAACACACGTAGGGAGCCCGACATAGAAGTGTTATGCCCGTGTGCAGTATAACCATTAACAAAGTTAAGCCCGATGATAAGGATGGTTATTTAACAAACTCCATGCACGATACAACTGTTCAACCACCACAATTCGCACCAATTGATGAGGCAAAGTCAAAGTCGATAACGACCAACATTGTTGTGCCCGTTTTCGACAGGCCACTGATAACCCCTCTGGGCCGCCGACTAATAAAGCCATTTTTGAATAAGCCAGCATCCAATGTGCTAATTGATCTGCTAACTGTATACTACTGAACGCTTTTCCACCCTCATCAAGCGCCACAACAAGGGCCCCTTGTGCAATTGCAGCCAACATTTGCTCACCCTCTTTGCGCTGTAAGCGGGCCAAATCGGCATTTTTAGTGCGTTTGCGTAGAGGGATTTCAATCAAATGCAGCGAACAAGTAGAGGGCAAGCGTTTAGCATAATCACTAAAACCGCTTTCAACCCATGAAGGCATTTTTTGTCCAACACAAATTAAATCAATGTGCATCTGATAAACTCAAAATAACGAATCACAACTTTCCTTTTTCCTAGCGTCGCTTTTCACGCGAAGGCGCGAAGGCGCAAAGCTTGTATTCTTTGCGCCAAGCCTCATGTTTTAAAGTGCGATCAAAGGCTAGACAGTAGGGCATTTGATCTGTGCAATACCCACTATTCCGTATCGGCAGGCAACGGCTTTTGCAAACCAGCAATTTTGGCTAATTGCTTTTCAGGGCTATGTGAGAATAGCTGGTACAAAAACGCATTCACATCTTTGCGCGTATCATGTGCGCTTTCCTTCAAATGCTCACCCAGCATATGCACCAATTCATTACCCGACAAATGCCGCTGATGTTTTTCATAATCATTCCGAACCGCTTCTACCAATCCCCAATGGGTTTCAGTCATCTCAATCTTTTCTGCCTGAGCAATAGCCACATCCATATTTCAATCGGCCCGATTGATCAAATAACCCTCTTCATCAGTTTCAATGGTTTTACCATTCACTTCAAGAGCCATTTCAAGATTCTCCTGTGATGTGTCGTTATATTAATACTATCCCACACACCAAGATAAAATAGACTTCAAATAAACAATAGACTTGTCCCTTTATAACTTGACTATGCTAACTAACACAGAGCGAAAAATACACAGGGCCCGTGCCCTAAATTTTGCGCGCAAAACTTCTTGTCGCTATTGAACAAAAAAAAATATCGTTAAGAATTAATAAGTTAATTAACTCCTCCCACGGGCTGGATACCCCTTATTTTGTGCCAAATTGAGAGCCGATAATTGTCAATAAATACCGTTTTGCTTGTCAAAATCTCCCTGAGGTAAAAACAAGAAAATGATAAAAAACAAAGATTTAGTTAACTTACTCCCGACGTGGCTATCAAAGCGATTTTGGCCGATTTCAGTAATCCGCAGAAAACGCGTGAAAAAGGCTTAAAGCTTAAAAATACCCCTTTTTATCACGCAAAATTAGCGTAGCAAACCGATGGTGTTTTTGCTGTGTTTCTTTGAAATACGTTATTTAGGAACAAGTCTAATGCTAATTATCAATAGCCATTGCATTGATTAATGAGCCTTTTCCTTATTTTTCAAGTGTAGCCCAATATAAGGAATAGGATTATTTTAGCAGATTCTTTGTGATAAGCATCATTATTAGAATTGAGTATTCAGGCAGGGTGTAATGACATCCATTATTAAAATAGTTAATATTTAATATTCAATATTTAATATTCAATGATTAATTTATTATAACGGATGATCGGCTCGGGCGAACACGCAAGGGCAGCCCCGACTTCACCAACGCATGAGGAAAATTAGGACTGTCTGGATTATACTCTTTGCTGGAATAAACTTTCAGGCAAAAGTTCGCGCAGCGAACTTTTGCCTGAAAAACTTTTGGCAACCCCAGGTTGCCACCTGGGGCTATGATCTCGCTACGCTCGGCAACGAAGTTTCACATTCAACCCCGCCACCGCCCGATGCGTTTTAAGATTTTTATTGATTTGCCTTTGTACTTTCTGTCATCGGGAAACTAAAAGCTAAAAGTTTAAATTGTGCCCGCGTGCAGTATAACGACAAGCTTTTGATGGGCATGCGAGATAATCATATCCATATTATCCATCGGAACATATCCCAATAACACATCATCACCCAACACTAATGCGCCAACAAAACAACTTTTCACGCAAAAACTTCTTAAGTGAAAACTATTTTCAAATAAGACTTCTATGGGGCCAACATAAGGCACCATTTGTTTATGCCCATTAGCTTAGGTGACTTCACGCTGACTATTGGTTTCCAGTTGCAGTTGAAGTGCCATAAGTTCTGGTATACAAAGCATTAAAGCCCCAGTATCCACTCTGGCATTAACCGTGATGGGTTTCAGTTCAGATAATCGTGGATTTTTCAATTTAATGTCTGCCAATACATATCCCATAATTTTTATCTCCAATTTTCAATCAGACAGAATCGTTGCTCAATCTAGCAATAACTCCAAAAAATTAATATTAGCATCGTCATTTGTGCGTTTTTTGATTCTAAAAGCTCAAGTCAGGTGGTGGCTCAAAACAAAATATATCCATTTCACGCGTGAAATAAAGTTTTGCGAGCAAAACTGTATTTCACATTTCACGCGCGTCGTGAAGCTTCGCTTCACCGCGCGCGTGAAAGTTGCGCGCAACTTTTTTCGGCGAAAGTTTTGCGCGCAAAACTTTCGTGAAATGTGAAATAGCATTTTCGAGGATTTTCGAGGTTTTTTACAAAAAAGCGCAAATAGTATTTCACATTTCACGCAAAAGTTTCGCTTCGCGAAACTTTTGCGTGAAATTTCACGCAAAAGTTTCGCTTCGCGAAACTTTTGCGTGAAATACAGTTTTGCGCGCTAAACTGTTGCGAAAAAAGCGTGAAATGGTGGGCAGTATAAATATTGAACTCCAATATCAATAAATATTGAAGGCCCGATTTTCAAACCAAATTTATTTTGCTGTTATTTTAGTTTCAAATTTATTTTTCTTTCAGCGCGATTTTCAAACCAAATTTATTTTGCGACGGTTACGGATTTTGTTATTTTAGCTTATGGCTGGCAAGCCATAAGCTTTCATCCGTTATAATTAGTCATTGTATTCAAAAGAGTGCAATACCATCTTGAACACTTCCCCATCCTTTTCAATATGTTCAACTTGTACAGGCAAATAATGGAATTTGGGCGCACACCATAAAAGGGTACGCCGATTGCCGCTTTCTGACTGGCGCTCATACTTGAGTGTATTCAAGCTGCCTACCCCTGTCTCAACAAACTCCGAGCCAATATGATTCGGTCGATAGATGGCGATTTTGCTTTTACCCACCACTTTGTATTCAAGTTCACGCTTGCCTTGCATCAATTCCTCCATCAACACAATTTGATAGAGCAGTTTATCCAGTATGCCGTCTTCAAGCTGGATATCCTGAGTTTGGCCCTTGTATGTGTTCTTTGCTATGCCTTGGCCCCAGTCATAAGCAACCGTATGGCTTCGAGATTGACTACCGGTTTGATGATAGGTATATTCCAAAGGCCAGCTTTTCCCATCTACTCGTGTAAACACACTACGTTCTTCAATACGAATTTTTTTAAAGAAAGCAGCTAAGCCTGTAGTTTTAGCAAAGCTTTTAACTTCAAACTGCCCATTTGGAAGATAAGTTAAAGTGCGTGTGCCTTTGCCAATGTGGCCCTCCCCAATCAATGGAATACCTTTAGCAGAAAGCGTGTATTCAGCAGTAAAGGGCCGTGGAAAAGTGTCTGCGGCAGTAGTACCTAAACAGAAAAACAACACTAAACCAATAAGAAATGCTTTCATAAAGACTCCTCACTTGTGTGTGAATTGTGAATTGTATAATTGTGAATTGTGATTGCTCCTTCGTTCTGATGTCAACTTTGTTGCTCTTTGTCATTGTGAACTGAAAACCAATTCATAACGGATTGTTTTGCATAAAGCGGGATGGGGCAAGCGAATAAATGGTGGGCAAGTTTGACAATGTCACATTACCCAATTCATGGCGCTCGGTGGGCCAACGCTTCGCTGGCCTTCGGATCCGCACAGCGAATACCCACCCTACATTTAACTTTTGAACTATTCAATTCCTGAACGCTCATGATTCTCGATCAGCCCACATATCAATCAGTTCGCATCTTAATTATAGGCGATGTCATGTTAGATAGTTATTGGCATGGTATCACATCGCGTATTTCTCCTGAAGCGCCTGTGCCCATCGTTCACATCAAACAACAAGAAGAACGTCCAGGTGGTGCTGGCAATGTTGCCTTGAATATCCGGGCCCTTGGCGCACAAGTGACGCTTATAAGCGTCACGGGCACAGATGATGCCGCGAACCGTGTTTTAACACAATTGAAGGCAAAAGGCATACAGTGCGCGTTTATTCAGTTAGCCGATAAACCCACTATTACTAAATTACGTGTTCTCAGTCAGCATCAGCAACTCATACGCCTAGACTTTGAAGACAGTTTCACAAACCTAGACACGCAGTTGCTATCTGATCAGATGCAAACTGAACTTGAGCATGTTGATGCCGTTATTTTATCTGATTACGGCAAAGGTACGTTAGTGGAGCCCGCGACATTAATTCGTTATGCCCGTGCTGCCAACAAACCCATTTTAGTTGATCCGAAAGGGTGTGATTTTAGCAAATACCAAGGCGCAACCGCCATCACGCCCAATTTAAGCGAGTTTGAAGCCGTTGTTGGCCCCTGTACGACACCAACGCAACTGGTTGAAAAAGGTCAAGCATTATGCCAACACTTAGACTTAGAAGCCCTGCTCATTACCCGTAGCCAAGACGGTATGACGTTATTGCGACAAGGCCATCCGGCCTTACACTTGCCAGCCCATACACATGAAATTTTTGATGTCACCGGCGCAGGTGATACCGTTATCAGTGTCTTAACGGCCGGATTAGCCGCTGGACAAGATTGGAGCAGTGCAACAGCACAGGCGAATCTCGCCGCTGGGATAACGGTTACTAAACTCGGAGCAAGCCCAGTCAGTCTTGCCGAACTGGAACACGCCTTGCACAAACAACATGGGAAAGGCGTATACGATGTGATCAGCTTACAATCTGCCGTCAAAGCAGCGCAAGCTAATGGTGAAACCGTTGTCATGACTAACGGCTGTTTTGATATTATACACGCAGGGCATATTCAGTATTTGACGCAGGCGCGACAACTGGGTGAACACTTGATTATCGCCGTCAATGACGATGACTCAGTACGCCGCTTAAAAGGCAATAATCGGCCTATCAATACTTTAGCAAAAAGAATGGCCGTTTTAAAAGCGTTAGAATGTGTTGATTGGGTTATACCGTTTTCACAAGACACCCCAAAAGACTTGATCTGTCAAATTCTACCCGATGTCTTAGTCAAAGGGAGCGATTATGAAGTGCATCAAATAGCAGGTAGCGACTGTGTACTTGCACAAGGCGGGCAGGTGCTAACCTTAGATTATTTAGAAGACTGTTCCACTACACAAATCATTTCAATGCTCAATGAACAGTGAAGCGTTTTTATTTTTATAATTATTTATAATTATAAATGTAGGGTGGGTAAGTTCGTTTCGACGCCCAGCGTCGAAACGAACTTGCCCACCATCTTGCTAGAGAAAAAGGAGAAACAGAAAAATGATTATTGTCACAGGCGGTGCTGGATTTATCGGCAGCAATCTTATAAAAGCACTCAATAAACGCGGTTATAGCAAAATTCTAGTCGTGGATAATCTCACCAAAGGTGAAAAATTTAAAAATCTTGTGGATTGTGACATTTATGATTATCAAGAAAAAGACGTTTTTTTAAAACGGATTGCGGCAAAAGAATATTTTGCCGCGTCAATAGAAGCCTTCTTTCATCAAGGCGCTTGTTCCAGTACAACGGAGTGGGATGGACATTATATGATGCTCAACAATTATGACTACTCCAAAACGATGCTTCATTATTGCTTAGCGCGCCATGTACCGTTTATTTACGCCTCCAGCGCCTCAGTTTATGGTAGCAGCCCCGTATTTCGAGAAGATCGTAGCCAAGAATCGCCATTAAATATGTATGGTTATTCTAAATTTTTATTTGACCAATATGTGCGCCGAGTTATTCAAACCGCGACTTCTCAAGTTGTCGGCCTACGTTATTTTAATGTGTACGGCCCACGGGAACAGCACAAAGGCACGATGGCAAGTGTAGCCTACCATTTCAATCAACAATTATTGCGTGACGGAGAAGTCAGACTTTTTGAAGGCAGTGAGGGTTATGCCAATGGCGAACAACGTCGAGATTTTATTTATGTCGGTGATGTCGCGGATATCAATTTATGGTTTATGGATAATCCCAAGAAATCAGGCATTTTTAATGTCGGCACCGGCCGCTGCCAGACTTTTAATGATGTAGCCAACGCCGTCATAGCTTGGCATGAACGGGGTTTAATTCAAATTCACAGCGTGAAATACATTCCCTTTCCAGAGCATTTAAAAGGGTGCTATCAGAGTTTTACACAAGCCGATATCACAAACTTACGTGAAATGGGTTATGACAAACCCATTAAAACGGTAGAGGAAGGGGTAAAAGCCTATTTAGATTGGTTGAATGCCGCCATCAATGATCAATGACATTTTAGAACATTCTTTTGTAGGGTGGGCAACCACGTTGCCCACCCTCCTCTTCTGACTAATACTGCTCAATTCTCACAGCAGTTGCAATGCCCTGCGCTTGACAAAATGGCAGTGCCTCTTGTTCAGTAAACCCGCCTAATGATAAAAACGCTGGTAAAACCTGCTTATCAGGATGGCTTTCTTGATAAACAGTTATTTTCTCTTGAAAATATTCAACCATTTTCAGGCCCGTCTTAGCTTGCGTCTTTTTCACTTCAACCAACACCACTCGCCCACAACTTGATTCAGCCACGATATCGATTTCCATGTTCTTTCCATCTTCGCGTTGTATCAAAACCCGTTCTTTTACTGAAATCAGATTCAGAACCGTCGTATCCACCACGTTTTGGAAAAACGCTGAAAGCGCAAAGCGTTTGCGCGAACGAAAAGCCATTGCTAACTGATGTTCAGCCATTTTACCAGACAAACTACTCAACTGGCCTCGTAACCTCTTATTATCAAGGGTTAAGGCCCCAACTTGATCCAAAAACTCTTGTTTGATATCGGGTATGAATCCCTTAATTTCTTTCTCAAAACGATGACGTATAATCAAATTCAGAGTCCCATCCGACAAGCCTTTATAATCAATATCAGTTGGGCCTTCAGCAATCAAATCGGCTCCAAACAACAACATTAATTTTTCTTGAACCTCATTGACAGTCAAAGGTAATTGTAATTCTTTTTTCAGTTCCGCAGGCGTCCACTCACGCTCCGAATGTTTTGACAAAAATAGCAACAGGTTTTTTGCCTGTTTATCATTTACCCGTTTCAAGGTATAAATTAAATATTCATACCAAGTTCGAGACATTTCGGAACGTCTATTGGAAATCTGATAATGAACCGCGTTCACTACCTCTTCCTTCGTTTCCAAATTTGGGTTAGTGTGATGTCGAATCACACAAGAAATGAAAAACGGATCCGCCATGCACAATTCGTTAAGAAGAAGCGCGCTTTCGTTCGTCATGCTGGCCTGATAAAACTCAGCATACTGATAAACCGCTTGTAGGCCTTCATCAGGTGTCAAATACGGTGAAATGTAGAGTTCTGTGAGTCGGCCCCCTTGTAAATACTTTGTCATGATATCCATCAGCCAACTCATATAAGAACCCGTAATCAACAATGGCGCTATTTTTGATTCTGAAAGAGAATGATAACTACCGGCTAAGGTTTCATCAGGGTTTCCCTCGCCCTTTTCGTCCCGGTAAATGTATCGGGTAATATATTGAAATTCATCTAAAATCACCAAAAATCGCTTGTTATAACGAGAGGCAAAATAATGTGGCGCGGTACTGGCGAGCTCCCACATTAAATCGTGACTACCCCCTACCGCTTTATTTTTAACTAGAAAATCAACATCTTCCACAAACTCTTCTATGGATTGGCTTAGGCCATATTCCCTTATCTGTTCTAAGGAAAGTCGTTTATCGACCCATTTTTTATTGCGTTCCAAGAACGAAATATAGTGTGAGGCAAATGTGCAGTAATACTGAATTGCCAAATCAGGATACCAAGTTTTCTTTTCAGCAAATTCAAAATAAAAAGGGATCACAGCCCCATTTTCGCTCCACAATTGGTTAAACAAGCGTTGTACAATAGCCGTTTTTCCACTTTTTCGCCTCGCCATAATCGCAGTGGATTTTGAACCTTTTCTCGGAATATCCGCAATCCAATTGTTAAAGTTGCGAAATTCGTTTTCACGGCCAACCAATAAATCAGGATCACCTATTTTTTCAGTTAAAGGGTATTGCATAAAATTCGTTTATCCTCAAAAGGGCAAGATTCTGGATTAATCCGTTTATCCACGTCATCCGTTGTACTCATTACCAGACTTTAAAGCCGCCAGTTGCTCATGAAACTCTTTTTTCATATCTGGACTACACCCCAGAATTTCGTGTTCAAAACGGTTTCGTAGAATCAAAGGCAGTGACGATTCCGACAGGGCTTTGAAATCACTACCCGAAAGGCCCCTAATAATCAAATTCGCATTTGACAACGCAACTAATCTCTCTTCAATCTCATCCTCAGATAGCGGCATGTCTAAGGCCTCTTTCAATTCAATCACTGTCCAAGCGCGATCGGGATGTTGTGAAATATGGTACAACAGATTGTCGATAGGTCTATCACACATTCGCATCCAAATAGGTACGAAATACTCTTTCCAAGTGCCTGACATTTCGGAACGTCTATTAGACACCTGATAATAAACCGATTCCACCACCCCTTCTTGCGTTTTTAAATCCGAATCAGTGCGATTTTGAATCACAGTATAGATGAAAAAAGGATCACCCTTGCATAAAACGTTAATCTGAACAGCCGTTTCATCAGTAATGCTCACATTGTAGAATTCAGCATACTTGTAAACCGCCTCTAGGCCTTCTTCAGGTGTCAAAGAACACGAAAACGGAATCTCTGTCACTTTGGGTAAATACTCAGCCATGATAGCCTTTTGCTTACTGATATAAGAACTGGTCAGGAACATAGGCGCGATTTTTGAATCTGAAAGGGGATGATAAGTGCCCGCTAAGCTACGCATGGGTTCGGCTTGATAGTAGGGATCAGAATAATAAAACTCCGTAAGATATTGAAATTCCTCTAAAATCACAAAAACCCGCTTATCATAATTAGCGGCAAAACGCTCAGGTGCGCTACTGGCGATTTCCCACATACCATCGTGATCACCCTTTTGCCCGCTATTCTCAAGTAGAAAATCAACATCCTCCACAAACTCTGGAATGGCATGAGCGAGCCCATATTCTCGTATCTTTTTTAAGGAAAAGGATTGTTCCACCCATTTTTCCTTGCGTTCCAAGAACGAGATATACTGTGAAGCAAAACTATTATAATAATCAAGCGCCAAATTGGGATAATAAATGTTATGTTCATCAAACTCAAAATAAAAAGGGATCACATTCCCATTTTGGCTCCAGAATTGGTTAAACAAACGTTGTGCAATCGCGCTTTTACCACTTTTGCGCCTCGCCATAATGACTTGGGATTGTGACGATTGATTCTCAATATCATCAATCCAATTGTTAAGTAAGCGAAACAAACTTTCACGGCCAATCAATAAATCAGGCGGCCCTATTTTTTCACTCAAAGGATATTGCATAAAATTCGTTTATCCCCGTAATTAGTTGTACTCGTTAAAGGATATTGCATGTTTTCAGTTATCAGTTATCAGTTATCAGTTATTAATGACTTCGGCTGAACTCACGATTTTAATATAAACGCTAAAGGCGCTAAAGACGCTAAAGACGCTAAAGAAAGCTCAAAAGAAATCTTGCGTCTCTTGCGTCTCTTGCGTCTCTTGCGTCTCTTGCGTTATAAATCATTAAATTAAAATCCGTTTATCGGCCCGTCATCCGTTGTACTCTCTCCCCATAAAGACTTGCACTGATTAAAGGATACAGTATATCATTACCCACAACTTTTCACTGTTCACTGTTCACTGTTCACTGTTCACTATTCACTTATCCGCTTTGAGTTCTCAATTTTTTAGTATAAAATGTGAAACCGATGCAATCCTAAACAAGGAGAAAAATGTGACTTTCAAACCGCACCTATTACTGTGCCTGATGAGCGTCAGTCTCGTCACCCAGGCTGATAACCGTGCTTTATTAGTCGGTATTGATGAGTATAAATACATCAATGAGCTTATTGGTAGCAAGCAAGATGTCGAAAACATGAGGGAATTTATTGAGTCGGAGTGGGGTTATCAACCCGCGCAAATCAGCACCTTAACCGATGCCCAAGCGACTCGATCTAATATCTTATCGACAATTGATAATTGGCTGATTCGCGACACTCGCCGTGGTGATAAAGTCTTATTCTATTACAGTGGACATGGCACCTACGTTAAAGACAACTGGCCGTATGACGAAAAAGATGGTTCTGATGAGGCCTTGTGTCCTGTCAATACGACACTCTCCAGAGACAATTTGATTCGCGATGATGAAATTCATGAGCGTCTGAAAAAATTAGAGGGTCGTCAGGTGACGCTCATCATTGATGCCTGTCACTCTGGCACGATGACCAAAAGCGTCTCATTCGCTTCTGCTCTGACTGTCAAAATGCCTATTTTTAGACACTTTTCACCCCGTCAAACCACAAAAAGTGCCTTTACACGAGAGACTTTTGTGAACACGCAACCCCATGTCGTGGCTTATAGTGCTGTGGCCTCTGAGCAAGTCGCTTTATGCTTTTTTCCAAATGTTTCAAAAGTCACAAATATACTGTGTCAATTAAGCATGATTTGATTTTTTGTCACTAACTGAATATACTCCAAAATGTTTTAATATAGTAGATTATTTTTGACAAAATTTGTCCTGTTTTTTAGGGGATGTTCTGTTCCCTAGTTTTTAAGTTTTTTTAACGAAAAAAGAACTCTATAGCACATAAAATGTGGCAGATGTTTCTTAACTAATTGAGGGGTAAAAAAAGAAGTGTTAAAGACTAAAACACTTATCTATATTGTGTGTTTTTTATGTGTACCACTGTCATCCGTTTCGGCAAGGGATTGTGGGCAGAGTAACAATAGTAATGACTTAGCTTATAAAGACAGAGGGAATCGTTGTGAAGGAATACACCCTCAACTGGTAGGTGCTTATGACATTGAGCTAATTTCTGCTATAGCGAACTATCGTGAAGTAGCTAACAGCTTACCAGATTTTTTTAAATTGCAGTTCTGTCTGCCAAATCGTCCACGGAATGTTCATGTCAAGGTTCGGGAATTGGAATATGAACATTTTTATTGGATGACCGATCCGGAAAGTTCTTGGACTAAAGGTTGTGGTAACTTTTTTCAATGGTCAACTGCAACAGTTATAAAAAAACTAACTGGATTGACTATGTCAAATTTAGGTGTCTTGGTTCGATTAGGCGGAAAAAGGCCTAGTGTTAAAGAAAAAATTGCTCCAGTGATTTTTTATCACGGTAAATTACCCAATAACATCTCAGGATATTTATTTACCTTCAAGACTAACCGGGATGCTAAATTGAAGTATTCAATTCGCAGTGGAAGAACTACGATTTTTGAAAGTAGTGGCTATTTGCGAACACGGGGCAATAAACCTTTTCAAGTGCGTTGGGATAATGCACCAAGTCAGAGTGGAACTTATAAGTTGATCCTCAAAGGCTTTTTTGTGAGTAATGGTGAATCTATTCATCAATCGGTTCGCTTTTATCACCAATCAAAAATTCACTAGGCTTATTTGTCCAAAGTAAAAACTTTGGACATTTTCCTAAATTTATCTTTTAGCTTAAAAAGCAACTCTAATATACCATTTTTCTTATAGGCATTGTGCATGATGTGTTTTTGATGCTATAAATTGGTATGCAGATTATTAAAAAACATTCTCATCAATAACCATATATTTATTAAAAAATGCTAAAAATGATTATTTATCAAATGGATAAAAATAACATTCGTTTAATTTTATTGAACGAATGAAGAGTTAAATTGTAATAGTATTGAGGATATTATGAATAATAAACAAAATACCGAAAATGATCCTCCAAAGTCGAAAGTGCGTCAAATGATACATCGTTTCTTTCATAGTCAATTCTTTCGTAAGAAAGATCAGACATGGACTTGGTGGGGTGCTTTTTCTGTAGCACTAGGTTTCACTGTACTATTGGGAGGAATATTAGCCCTTGCAATTTACGGGATGATAGAACGTGTGGATACGCCAATTCGTGCTGAATTTACATCTGCCCAATTTTCATTTGTGACAAAAAAAGATATTCGCTTAAGTTCTATCAAATTCCAATCTATTCAGATTAATGAGTTTGATAATATCACCTTATATCCATTACCGCTGGAAAAATCAGATAATTCGCAATGGCTTGAAGGCGTATCTGAGATGAACATAATTCCCGAGGAAGGTGAAGTACGCGCTGCTAACATTTTTCTGAAAAACGTCAATGATGAACATTGTGGAAGATATGCGCGACCAATGATTACTATGCCGGAAGCGGATAATAAGCAATTGTACAATCATTATTTGTCAGTTATATCTTTTCTTAAGACGTTAGAAAGGAAACCTTGCGGCAAGCTGGATGGTTTCATCATTCCCAAGGGAAGCAGAGTGACTTTACAAGCGAACCCATATAATCTAGGGGAATTTAATGTGATTGTGACCAAAACAAAAGAGCCTCTGCAAGTTTTAGTCTCATTTAAAGAAGCTTTTCAGTTGACTACAGCATTTAGTCAAATTATGGCTGACGATGCTAAATTACCGATAGAAATTCAAGACGCAACATTCACCATGATTTTGGATGAAGATGAAGACCCTTATGTGACTATTACCAGTCAGCCAGAACGCTTAGAATTACGGTTATCTATTTTTCCTAAAGACCCCTTTTTTATTTTTTCAGAGAGTGATATTAACTTTCCCATTGAAACACCAAAAGTATTTGTCGCAGATGACACTTCTGAAGGCACTCCAATACCAAGAAGCTCATTGTTGACTGAAGGCAAAATGAGTTATACAGATTATTCTGATATTAAACCTGTGTCTTTTAAGGAGTCGGATATTATTCGTTTTGGTGAAGGTGGTGATTTTAAGATGGAACGGATTATATTTGTTCCGAGACAAAAAGATGGTAGCGGCGGAATTGAAGTTCGTTTACGGGGTACTCCTCAAAAATTCACCATCAACGAAACCTTCGTGAATAAGCAAGATCGTCGTTTAACCTATTATGAAACTGTCAAAGAAAATAAGTTTTGGCAAATAGCATTCGATTACTTTGCTTGGGCTATTCCTCTTATCATAGGGATTATGGGATTGTTACTTATTGAAGAGGTGAAAATAAGGAAGTGAAATCTGTTAAGCTGATTCTTTATAGTGCAGATTATAACTTTGGTAACTTTCCAGATTTGGATTGATTTAATCCTTTATCAAATGATATATAACCATATATTTTTGGTAGACTAATTTTATGAATAACTTTTTTAAAGTTTTATTTTATTTGTTGATTGCGGTTTACATGAACGGTTGTAGTAGTATTCAGTGCAAGGGAGTATCAACCAAAGAAGAAGCAAAAAATGCGATAGTTAAAATAACGAGCAAAAATTTTGAAGGTACTACACAAACCGGTACAGGGTTTGTTATTGCAAAGCATCCTAATGGAAAAAAAGTTTATATTGTTACAGCAGCTCATGTAGTTATGGGTGATTCAAATCCAAAAATTGAATTTTTTTCTCAAACAAGTAGTTTTTATGAGGCAGAATATAAATTGTGGGAAAAATCTGATGTAGCAATTTTATGGCTTGATGATCTTCCACCTGACATATTTTCTCAGTTGCATACACTTTGCATATCAAAAGTTGACCTTGAAGCGGGGAATGAAGTATTTACTTATGGATTTCCAGAAGAAGAGTGGCATAGACATAAAAAAATGGACTTTGAGTTATCAAAGGAAAATACATATATTTTTGGAGGCAACATAAAGCCTGGCTTTTCCGGAGGGCCTCTATTGTTCAAGCAAAACAAAAAATGGTTAGCCATTGCTACAACTAAATGGCAAGTTGTTGCTATGATTAACAAAAAAGGACCTACTGGAGAAGTGATTGCGACTCAGGCTCAAATTCTCCTAAACCTTATAACACAACTTGATCCAAATATTATTCGTTTAATGGAACAGAAAGTTTCTATTTTAACTCCTACTATGCAACCACCATATAGTCCCCCTTCTGTAAAACCTCCTATTAACTTGTCAGAAGATTTACCAAAAATGGTATCAATTAAAGAGGATTTTGAAATCAGTAAATACGAAATTACATTAAAACAGTATAAGTATTTTTGTGATCAAACTGATCGTGCCTATCCCAAATCTCCCGGAGACTGGATGAAAGATAACATGCCTGTGGTTAATGTATCTTGGGATGATGCAGTTGCCTATACAGAGTGGTTAAGTAAAGAAACAAAAGAAACTTACCGTTTACCAAAAAGAAAGGAATGGACCTTGGCAGCACAAGGTGGCTCTGGAAGGACTGACTATTTTTGGGGTTATGATTCAAGTGAAGCTTGTCAGTATGCTAATGGAGATACAAAAAATCCCACGTCTCGTTTTGACTGTAACGACAAGCACCCTTATCTAGCACCTGTTAAGAGTAAAGATTATGAACCGAATGGGTTTAGATTGTATCACATGTTGGGCAATGCCTCAGAATGGACAAGCGAATGTAATAAATTTGAAAAATGTATAGTACGAGGCGGTTCATGGATGAGTCTTAAACCTGAAAATTTGTACATTTTACGACCCAAACAAGAATGGAAAAAACAGAAAAAACGAAAAACGAGAAGTGGACCAGAAATTGGATTTCGTGTAGTTAAAGACAATTAATTTGCTTTTTTCAAGTTGATGTTTCGGGAATGAAGATAAGTTCCAGAAACATAAAATGAACAACATCATTTAATTCTAGGAGGATTGCATTTATCCTTCATTTCTCCAGATTTGATACGTCGATAAATCTCTTTGCAAGTTGGAAAATCTTTAGTAAGTGTGTCACATGGTGTGATTTTAAATTCTACACGCCGATCACTCTCAACACCAGGCAAGTTATCATTGTGTCTTCCATCTATGGCTTCAAAAAAAGCACGCCCTCGTGACGTAATGTCTGGTTTTGCATCAGGATAATGTTTTATTATCTGCTTTTTCACAGCCTTTGCACGATTCCTAGAAAGATTACAATTGTACAATGCATCGCCAGTACAACTCGTATGCCCAATAATCCTAATGCAAGGAATTTGTTCTTCTATATACTCCGCGACTGCTTTTATTACCAGTTCACTTTTTTGTTCATTTTTAAATTTAGAACTTCCAGTTTTAAATTCAATTAACGCATTAATCTCACCAATATATTCTGCATCCGCAGCAACTTGTTCTTTAAGGCACTGCGAAGCAGATTCCAAATGTTCTTCGTTCCGAGTGTTCTCAAACCAAGAATAACTGTTTAAATGACTGGCTTCGCATACTTCTACCATCTCCTCCTTTTTCCTACCTTCTTTTTTTGCTAGTTCAGCAGTTTGCTTAAAAATGTCGCGAGCCTTTTCAAACTCACCGGCTTCAAAAAGAGCATGTCCTTCGGAAATGCCCTGACTAACCTCTAATACTTCAAAATATTCCGTGGTTACTTCTTCATTTTTGTCTAAACTTGAAGCTTCAGCTTCTAGTTTTGTAGGTTTACGCTTTGGAGAAGCCAACATTGCTTCCCTCGGCGTTGTATCTATTGATGAAAACGAAGCTTTTGTTACTGCACTTACCAATCCTGTTTTGGAATTTATTCCTGTCACATTCAAAACATATTTTTTCTGGCCAACATCAGTATTCGATTTGGATAATGTAGGTTCTATGATGTAATCTGCTTGTTTATCACCAACTTTTTTCTTCATAACCGAAAATTTTTCACTATTGTAAAATTTATCAGTTATTTCCTTTTCAAATTTTTTAGTGGTGGTGTCAAGTACATTACCAGTATTTGTATTGCGTATCCAATGAATATAAACGGTTTTCTTTTTTGGTTTAAAAAAGAACCATTTTTTAGTAGGAAGTTCTTTGCCGAGTTGACAAAGCAATTCCTTTGCGACGAAGCTAAAACCTTCGTTTTCGTCGCTATAAACAGATTTTGCGTTTGTTGAACAAGGTGGTTGTGGTGTAAAAATGGCACACGAAGCCAAAAAAATTCCACCTATCAAAATCAAAAGTAAATGACTGATTTTCATTAGCTTTAATTCCTCTTTGGTTAGGTTTAAGATGTCAAAGCGTGTTTTGATTTAAAAAGTAGATAAATCTCAAGTAAATGGAAAGGATATACTCGGTTCTTCAGCAATTTGAATCGAATGAATCGAAATTCAAGTATTTCCAATTGTAACTCAGCCCTCTTCAAACCAAGTTTGACTTGTCGATAGTAAAAACAATATTAAAAATACCAATTATTAAATTAATTAAAATGTCACGCAAAAGTTTTTGCGTGACAAATTCAGAATGGGTATAAATATAATTAGCTAATCTATAATTGAATTTTTATTATAAATACCTAACTAATTTGAAGTTGAGTTTATACACTTTAAAAATTATCAAGTCAAGCCCTAGGTTTTTGTCAATTTTTATATCATTGAATTTATCTAATTATAACGGATTTTGGGGAGGGCCATTTGTCATGAATTGTTAATTGTTAATTGTTAATTCTTAATTATAACTACCGTTATTAGTAGTAACTGATTGTTTTTTAATGATAAACCAATAATTCAGCCGTTTTTTCAAAGCCATAAATAAAATAATGTATTAATCCAAAATGACTCGTCAAAAAACACCCAAACCATATCTCATGCTTTGAAATAAGCGCCTCCCCAAAATCCGTTATAATCAGAATTTATTATATAGCATAGAGTAGCCTACAAATCGGGGTTGAAAAAGCGAAAATATTTCTTGTGTCAGTTTAAATTAGTTTGATGCTGTACTTATCCTTGAAGTACGACAACACCAAGCGGTTATCATTTCTCCAATCGGTTCCCATTCTGCTTTGAGTAAAGGATCAACCATTTCAACTATTTTTTGTTGGGTGGGTTGATCCTTCGTCGGTGTTTCAATCACTTTAATGACGGCTTCTAAAATTTTATCTCCAAGCCCGGTTGTGATAATGCAATCACAATTTTTGCCCTTCAGACAGGCTTTATTTTTTAAACAGGTTTTTTTGATAGCTATATCCAAAGCAGAGACGTTCTTTAACCAATTTATCCAATCTTTTGAAAAGGGGCTGTTTTTCGAGGCTTGTAGAATGTCATTCAGTTTTAAGCCATTTTTGATATCTAAATATTTCCGTGCTTCTGCAAGGCTTGTCTTTTCCAACTGCTCCAAAAAATGAACCGATGGCATTCTATTAATATCTCCAGAAGAAACGAGACTATAGAGTTGTGTTGGTATAAGATTTTCTATTTCTCTCACGCCAAGGATAAGGTATTCACAAAGCGGTTGATTGCTGTTATCTATTTTTTTGACCCCTTTTGCGGTATTACCGAGAGGTGAGTTCGGTGATTTTTTATCGCTATCTAACAAGCATAAACAAAATCGTTCTTGCTTATCTTGTATGAGCTGATAGGCCTTTTCTGTTGTTGAACCGCCACCGGCGTAAGCTTCAAAAAGTATTGCTATCCCCTTTAATTTGTTCCACTTCAAATAGATTTGAGTGATTGTTTGGTACAACGTAGCATCGTCTAAATTTTCAGTCAGCAAGACTGTTTTCTGTATCAAAGCAGAATCACAAAAATAGCGGGCTGGAACACTTATCACCTTGCAATGCTTTTCGAGTCTTGAAGACAATCCAGTGTCAAGTGCGATGACTTCAACACGACGAGTAAAGGTTTGAAGGTAAACTTGCATTTCCGCTAACTGAGCGTATATTTTAGAATAAACTTGACGTGTCCTTTTGGAGAGTGCCGAACAATTCAGTAAAGATTTGAGTACATCGCGTTTAGCAAATACCAAATGTTTACCTTCTCGGCGAGCCAATGCGATCATTTCCAAGGCTTCCAACACGGTATTCTGATCAAGCGCATTCGCAAGGGAATCATGTAAAACCAATAACATATTAAATTATATCCGGCTCAAAAAAGCCAAAAGGCCAATTCGTTAAAAAACCTTCGTCATCATATTCAGCTGTTGTCACCTGTGCGGGGGCATTCGCCTCTTCTTTTTCAAAGATCGCGACAGTGATATCTTGGCGTTTCGCATCGCCATTCGCAATGCGGTGGCCTAACCGATTGATAATGGTTTCTGAATGAGTTTCGATGATTAAGCGAAGATCAATATTGGCTTGACGTGCGGCCTCAATGGTGGCCAAAAACGTATCGGCTAATTTAGCTTGTAAACTGGGGTGCAAGTGTAATTCAGGTTGTTCAATCGCAAAAACCAAAGGCAATCTGGCTGAGTGGGCTATGTGTTGTGAAGCTTGGCTTGCTTGATGACTTAAGCGCCAAAGCTCTGTAATAATCGGCAAAACTTGCGAAAAGCCAAAACCGGTATCAGCCAGATTAAATGCCGTTTTGCCCTCTTTTTCAGCTAATTTTATGGCAAAATGTCCATGAGTTGACTGAAAAGTGGGTATCACGTCAAAATATTTTCGAGTCCATTCTGCAAATTGTTGGCCTTCTTCTGTTGTGAAATTTCGCAACAACATGGCTAAATTTTTGCCTTGAGAATCAATTTCATCTACGGCAAACTCTTGGATACGATAATAACGCTCGGCTGTGGCACGTACTGGTCCAATATAGTTGATAGAAGCTGTGAACGCAGCAAGATATTCGTCTATACCCCGTAATAAGTCTTGTAATTGATAAGCTATCGCCTGATCTCTGAAATCTTTAAAGATTTTAGAATTAACTGTCCAAGATTTGGACGTATTATCCACACCATGAGCATTCTTTTGTATATTAGCCAGCATCGCTTGAGAAGAACCGACAGCCAAGTTAGCAACTCCTATTGGAGGGTAGTTAAGAAAAACGATCTCTGCTAAACTTTTTCTCTCAGTCAGTTCTGTTTCTGGATCAAAATAATTGATTTCAATAGAAGGCATTAAATATTTGAATTTAGCATCAAAAGGTTGATTTTCTGCTAAGCTTAAGACATCTAAGTCATTGATTTTGAAAGAGATGACTTTTTCTTCATTATCGAAGGCCATTTTGATCTGATGCCCAGCGAATGACAGATGGCATTCTTTCATCCGAGTCATGCCTTGTTTTAAATCTTCTGTGACTTTGAGAATCACTGAGATGCTGAGTTTTTCTGGTAAAAAATATGGGAATAACCAAGGTATTTTTTTCTCCCTAGAATCCGATTTTGTGAAATTAAACTGAAATTTAAAAACAATTTCTTTTTGTTCTGCCTCACTTCTAATGGCTTCGTGAAAACTCCCAAAATCGACCAATCGCCCATACCAAAGCATGGGCCCGGTTGTTCGAGATTCAACACTTTGACGCAAAAGCGGCAATGCTCTGAGAAAGGTACTTTTGCCAGAGCTATTTTGTCCCACTAATATCGTGAGTGGTTTAAGTTCTATTAAACCTGTATCAGAAAGACAACGTAAGTTTTCTATGCCAAAGGCATCCATAACAATTCGTCCTGTTACTATTTTTGTTTTATACCGATTTTCGTGCAAATTTTTTTGCAACACAGAGATCACAGAGAACCACGGCCACAGAGCAATAAGTCTATGATTTTTATTGATATTATGATAAAAAATGCGTTGTCAATGTATGTGTAGTTATTTTATGACGGTTCCTAATTTGAAAGCATTATACCATGTTTAAAAAAAAGACATTGTTTGTTTTACTACTCTGTGTGAGCGTCTACCATCTCGCCGCGTGTTCGTCTGTTGTGAGGCAACATGCTTTAGTGGTTGGCATTGATAATTATAAACAGGCCGATGATCGGCTTAAAGGCGCTGTCAATGATGCTAAGTTGCTCACAAAAAGCTTGCGCGATAATCAAGTGATCTTGCCCAATGAACGAGTCTTACTGGATGAGCAAGCGACGCGAGCTAATGTGATTCAAGCTTGGCGCAATATGTTAGCACAAGCGAATCCTGGTGATACGCTGATATTCACTTATGCGGGGCATGGTTCACAAAAAGAGGATGCCGAGCCCAAAGATGAACCGGATAAACAAGATGAAACATTGGTTTTGTACGATGATGAGATCAGCGATGATGAATTAACGGATTTATTTATTAAAGCCAAGGCATACAATATCTTATTTCTCGCTGATGCTTGTCATGCTGCCGGATTGACACGCGATGGCGAACCTGCGACTTGCCGATCACGTTTTGCCGACACAACATTCCATCGACAAGCTTCCCCGCTTAGCACTATAGAGATCAGCACTTTGGGTGATGAACAAGAAAACACGGCGCGTCTCAATCATCTCACCTTTATCAGTGCCGCTGATTCAGATAACGTGAGTGTGTGTGAGTACACCTTTGAAGATGGCCAAGCGCATGGCGCGTTAAGTTGGTTTTTTGCCAAGGCCCTAGCGGGTTATGCGGATGGTAATCATAACAAAGGTTTAGAACGTGATGAATTGAATTTCATCTAAAAGTTTTTGCGCGCAAAAACTTTTAGATGAAAAACGATTTGACGACACAAATCGGTAATCATACCAGTCAATTGTACAAACCCAAATTACGGCCTGAAAGCGGTTCAGAAGTTGTGATTAGATTAGCGCCAGACTCAGTGACACCGATACCGCCTGATAATCCAAACTTGCGTGATGTTGCCATTAAAGTTGAAAACGGTTTTGCGCCATCTGGGTTAAGGGCAGTACAGCGCATCGATCAAGGTTTTGATTTACGCTTTGTTGTGAAAGATGAGGCACAGACAGCGGTGTATAACAAACTGGGCGATCAAGTCACCACGGTGTTCAGTCAAAAAGCAGATACTTGGCAACGGGTGATAGACAAAGCACAATTATTACAGGCCCTCTCTACCCAGTTTGACATGCGGCTAAAACCGGTTCAGATTGATTTAAAGGAAGGCAATGGTGTACACCGGAAAGGTGAGCGTTTACATTTTAGTATCGCGCCAACTGACAGGGGAGAAGAATTGAATGCCCTGACTTTATTTAATCTTGCAGGGAATGGGGCATTGCAATTTTTATATCCCCTTGCACAGCGTAATCACGCATTAATGCTAGAACAATTCCCTTATGAATTGAACCCTTTAAAAATCGTAGGGCCTTTTGGCGGCGATCATTTAGTGGCGATATTGTGTACCCAACCGCCTACCGTTTTACAAACCTTGCTGAAGGATAGTGCCCCTTATCTACCGAAACCGGCCGAAGTGATTTTTGCCTTGCGGCAACAACGTTGTCAAGTTGGACAGTATGCGTTTTTTAGTGCGGCGGCAAATTAATGATTAATGGTTAATGGTTAGACATCAAACGTTTTGAAGTCAAAAGTGGTTTGATGGGGGCCCATAAACGTAAGCGGATAGGTATGTTATCAGTTATCAATGAGAGGGATGGTGGGATCGCGGGCGATAGGTTATGAGCAAGGAACGAAATCAGGGTGCCCGCGATCCCACCCTACAAGAATACAGGATTTTTCATTAATTCTTATTATGAAGGCGGATGTTCGCTTACTCTATAAAGTACTCGCCGTAGATTGACTAATCCTTCTCGATTTAATTGCAAAGCTTCTACAAAAGCACGTCCAATCTTTGTGATGCCAATAATGAGTGTAAAATCTTCATTCCAACTGAAGTGTTCTTCCCATTTTTGTTGCCTTGGATGGTACAAGGGTACAATCTCTCTTACTTAAAAACGCCAAAACCACCAAAAATCAGTAGAATTAGTTATGTTTAAGGGGTAAGCTCCCTAGGTCACAAAAACGACTTGTGACTTTTTATATAATACACAATAGAT
>Ga0164315_10000388_pt1 | contig 30168 bp, 29 predicted proteins | sample GuaBasSedimGuay6_FD_113737 | JGI IMG/M metagenome (GOLD analysis project Ga0164315, IMG submission 113737) | Subseafloor sediment microbial communities from Guaymas Basin, Gulf of California, Mexico - Guay6, Core 4569-2, 0-3 cm | ecosystem: Environmental > Aquatic > Marine > Hydrothermal vents... | reverse complement strand
TGCAATATTTTGGAAAACAGACGATAACTCAGGTTTTGGACTTAATTATGAAGGATTTATTGTTGGACTTGAAATGATGGTAAGGGCATTATTTATTGTTGTGGCATTTTCGGCTCTTAGTGTTGAGTTGAGAAACGAAAGAGTAAAAAAGCTCCTGAACAATGTGGGCTTTGGACAGTTCTATCAATCAATAGGGTTGGCGTTTAGTTCGTTGCCAATTATGATATCGATGCTGCCAAATTCTGCTGAAATAATTAAAAGCCCTGCAAAGTCATTATTAAAACCACTAATTATGGCCGACAGATGGCTTGAGATTTTTAAAAGTGACAAGGTTCATTCTGATTAGTTTTTAAATAAAACCACGCATTTGTCTGATATTTCTCGCAATACTTTTTCATAATCCACCAGGCTGTTTTGCATTACTTCTGAATTGTCGTCGTGGCAGTTTAGACAGGCACCAACTTGTAAAAATTTCTTTTGTTGCTCAATACTAAAAGGTTCCAGATTACTTCGTGTGGCATATTTATTCTTTGGTTTTCCCAAGAAAGGGATCCATGAATCTTCGGGGAGTCCGTCATGTGGATTGTTTTGATATTTAGAATCAAAAATAAGATTGTCGTTTTCAATAATAAATTTACCTTCTCCATAACCCAAAGCCACTGGATTAAAATGGCACGACTTACAATTGCGGCCTTCACTTGATGTTGTGTGAGGAGATGCCGGAGCAAACAGTCGATGGAAGATTAACGAATCGTGTAATTGTTTATTAAAACTGCCAATATCAATGGTCAATACCATTCCTGGAACTACAGGAATAACCTCCTGAATGCCATTATTATCTCTTAAACCCAATGCGGGAGCATGTGCATTAAATTCACCAACATATTCAACCCAACTTCCGATTTTTTCAATGTTTTTTTGCATGTCGTAGCCAGGTTCATTTTCATCATATTCGTTGTGGCATCCAATACAACTTGGAGCCCAAGAAGAATGACATGCTGAGCAACTTACATTGTCGTGAGCATTGCCTTTGGTGCATGTTTCACCTGGACTGCTGAGGACAAATTTCTTTCCCTGATTTTTCGTGAGAAAGTAGGCAGTATCATTATTAAAATAGGTATTTATTAATGGGATATTTCGATCGGCTGTGGCCAAGAAATTCTTATTTGTAATATTACCAAAACGCATTGAGGCTATTATGGCTGATTCATTGTCGAGATTTTCTGCTTTTATGAGATTTGGTTTTCCTTCAAAATGGCAATCCTTACAACTTATTGTAGTTTGGTTTTCCTGATGAGAATAATAATTACCATCACCCATTAACTCATATGAGTTATGACAATCGATGCAGTTTATTTCCAGTGTATGATGAACATCCTCAGTAATATGTCGAAAAACCCGAGAATCTTCAACCAATCGAAAATCTTTGTTGTCGGGCAATTGTTCAGCAGTTAATGTGGTTTCATGCCATCCTTCAAAATTGGTTGAGATCCGTCCCGAACGACTATGACAACCAAAGCAATGCTGGTTACTTACCTTCATACTTATTGAGGGATGGTGTATTAAGTAAGCCGAATCGTTAGAGTTTAATTTGTGTGAAATATTTGCCGTTGCTGCAAATTCATCATAGTTAATATGGCAAGCAATACATCCTCCTCCTCTACTTTTTTCATTCACTGGACCAGTTTCAGTTTTTGGATTGCCAAGATGACAACGAACACACATATTTTTCAAATGCACGTCAGCAGCAGAATTCCCTAATTCCTCAATGTCGGTAAGTAAGTCGGGAGAATGTTGTTCATTAAAAACGTAGCGGTCAACGCTAATCATACCGCTAATGTTATTCATGAGGTTACTGTTTTTTCTTTCGGTAATATCCGGATGGCAATTTGCTGTGCCACAACTTTTGTCAGCATCCTCATAATTGCCCGGAATTAGAACCATATTTTTATGGGCACCATCTTTGTCTCCATCAAAAGGATTACCGCCATGGCACGAAAAACAACCTATGGCTTGAGGTGAATGTGACGCGGTAAAACCGCTAACATTATCATGGCAAACCATACAACTTTCTTTGCCGCCATTAACTAAATTACTTGTGGAAATTTGTGTCTCATTAAATTCTTGGGAGACATTTATTTTTGGTGCCTTAAATGAATGTAATACTGAATAGGAATAATCTTTTTCCCAGGGCCAAATCCATTTCCAGTTTTCTCCCCTAAAAAACATTCCACTTAGCGTAAGTAAAATGTAGAACACAGTGAAAATCAACAAAGTTCTTTTACTAAAAAATGAAATGTCTTTTCTGCCGTAGGGAATAATGAAAATAAGTAAGATAAATACACCTATTATTACTAGCGACCATTCAGGATTACTTAGCCAGTGTAAAATTTCCTGAAAGCCTACAAAGTACCAGGGACCTTTTACGGTGGCATTAAGTCCATCGTGAAGTGGTGCTGTGAATAAAAATGCAATTAGAGAAGTAATTAAACTCACTACTACAAAGGTTGATGCTTTGGGCCAGACTTTGCGCGAATGTTCAAAACTAATTACTGCTATGAAAATGGTAAGAGTAGCAATGTGATGAATGTAAACCAATTGTAAACTTCCTTCATCTCCTAAAAATGAAAAGGATAAAACATTTCCCATAAGTGGGATACTACTGAGCAGACTATCGAGTATTCGCCATGCCTGTTTGCTGTCGGCATCTCCCTTAAGGAGAAAACCAGTAAGCATAGCAAGGAAAATAATCATCACCCCTAAACTCAACCTTAACCAAACGGCTTTTTTTATTTTAATTTCATTGGACTTATTAAAATGATCCCAAATGTGTATCAGACTGAAGATTAGAAAAAACTGCGCACTCCAAAAGTGTAGATTTCTGATAAAAGAGGCAGCAGGGTTGAGTATCATCATACTGCTTATGGACAGAAATGGATCACCAATATCATAAGGTAAAGCGAGTAGAATTCCCGAGATAATACAAATAACCAAGGAAGCAAGGGTAATTTGCCCATAAGTGGTTTTCGATAATATGTCTTTTAACTTTTTCAAGACCTCACAATTATTTGCCCATTCAACACATCAATATCAAATTCTTTTTCTTCCAGAGGCTTTACTGCAGGGCCTTTTGTTGCATTTCCGTCTAGGTTAAATGTTGAACCATGGCAAGGACAAATTAGTTGATCATTTTTAGTTTTGTCTATTTTGCAGCCAAGGTGTGTGCATCGTGAAGAGAGAACCTTTGTTTTGTACTCCTTATTAATAACGATAAAATCATCCTGAAAACTAACCTCCTTATTTGCTTCGAATGGTATGGAGACTATTTTTTTTGAATTGATTTTTCGTTGTGTAACAACCATTCTGTCCCAGAGAACAACAATACCAACTGTCAAGCCTGCTATTACTGACTTAATGAAAAAACGACGGTTATATTTTTGTTTAGACGACAAGAATATTTTTTGTGCTAAAATAAGAAATTGGGTAATTAGAAAAGGTGCATAATTGTTTAAAAACGATAAGTAATACTTTTATCCAAAGTTACTAATCTTGATTAGTGAGTCACGCTTGCAAATATCAATATGTTTACCTTGAGTTTCAATAATACCATCTTCCTTTAATTCTTTAAGTATTCTTAGAACACTTTCAATCGACAAACCTGTGAGGTCGGCAAGGTCGCTTCTTGATATGGGCAGGCAGAATTTATCAGATTTGAAAACTCTGTTTGCCAGGCATAATAATAAGTCGGCAACAAGGCCACTTGATTGTTTACGTGTAAGACTGTAAAATCGCCCATAAACCTGAGCAGCATTTTCATTTTGGATACTGATAATACTGTATGCAAAACTTGGATTTTTTCTAATCAGGGATTTAAAAAAGTTAATGTCTATTAAACTTGCTTCCGAATCAATATAGGTAGAAGCAGAATAAATAAATTTATTATTTCCATCAAATACCGATGATAATCCAATAAATCGTCTTGCCGGGGTAATTTTTAGAATTAGGTCCTTATTATTTCCGCCAATATAGATTTTTGCCATCCCTTCTTTGAGGTAAACTATGTGAGAAGCGAATGAACCTTGCTTTGCAATTATTTCTCCCTTTTTAAACTCAATATTGATTGTGTTTTTTTCTAGCAAGTCCAATTCTTCCTCAGTCAGAGCCTTGAAACAGTCTGAATGCTCGCTCTCTACAATACAACTTCCCGGTGATATTAAATCTGGCATACTTGAATTTAAAAAAGCAAATATACCGCAATATTTAATTAATGTAAGTCAGGCGTCATGAAATTTTATGTCAAATTACAGCTTTTAACCTAATTAATTGCAATACTTGATTGTCATAAGCAAGGGCGCAGTAATATATTTTTGTTAAAAATTTAACAATTGAAATTAATTATTCATTTATTATTTAAATTATTACGATATGAAAAAGTTTATTAATGTTTTTTTACTAGCCGTTATTTTACCGGCATTTATTTTTACTGGTTGTAAGGATGACACAGAACCAACGCCAGCACCCAAAGGGAATTTTGAAACCCTAAAAACTTATATGGTAGCAAACGATTTGGATTTGCCTACATTACTTGCTAGTTGGGTTATTGCTCCAACCTTAACTACTGATGGTGGTATTGTTGAACCTACAACAAACACAATTCCAACTTACCATGTTTTTGACATTAGATCTGCTGCAGATTTTCAGATTGGTCACGTGCCAGGAGCTATTAATGTTGTTTTAGCAGATGTATTAACAGTTGCTGCTGATTATCAAGACAAACCAATTCTTGTTGTTTGTTATTCGGGACAAACTGCCGGACGTGCTGTTATGGCCTTACGTCTTTCTGGATTCCCAGATGCAAAAGTTATGAAGTTTGGTATGTCTTATTGGAATGTTGAGTTTGACAACTGGACAGTTAAAATTGGTGATGCTGCTGATGGTAGCCCAGGATGGAATTCTGATGCAAGTGCAACTTTACCAGTTAACGATTTTCCATTATGGGAAACTACTAGTACCGATGGTGCTGAAATTCTTGCTGATGCTGTAACTGCAATGTTAGCAATGACATGGACAACATCTTCAGCTGATGTTCTTACAACTCCAGGAAATTATAGCATATATAATTTTTGGACAAATGATGATTATCTAGCATTTGGTCACTTTGATGGTGCTCTACAAATTAAGCCTATCAGTTTAGCTGATGATATCGTGAAAGCATTTCCAACAAGTGCTGAATTCCAAGTATATTGTTTTACAGGACAAACATCATCATTTACTGTTGCATGGCTACAAGCATTAGGTTACAATGCAAAAAGTATAACTTACGGAGCTAACTCAATGGTTCATACTGCCCTTGATGATGCTGGAAAACCAGCGTGGCATCATTCATTCGATTATGTTTATGAAACTAGTAAATAATTAATCCTATTCAATCAGTTAATGAGTTAGACCAGCTCATTAACTGATTGATATATCAACTAATAAAAAACCGGTATTATGAAAAAGTTAGTTTTATTCTTCTCAATTATTTTTCTTACATCATTATTTTCCACCAATGTATATTCACAAGGATGTGTTGAAGCAACATCTGATGATGGACCGCAGTTGGTTGGATATATTCAACCACAGTTTAATTCATATTTCTTTGATGATGATGTTAACGGAAATGCAGTAAAACCTAATACGTTCTTATTTCAAAGAGCAAGAATAGGTATTGTAGGTAGTATTCCTTACGATATTAGTTATTATGTAATGGCTGAATTAAGTCCTGTTGCAGGAGGTCCTATGTTGCTTGATGCCTTTGTTACATATGCACCTTTAGGAAAATATTTTAAAGTTTCCATGGGTCAGTTTAAATCTCCATTTGGACTTGAGGTAAACACACCTTGTTTTGCCCTTCATACAATTGAAAGATCATTAGTAACCAATCAACTTTCCACTCCTTTAAGAGAACTTGGAATAATGTTTTTAGGTGCTATTGGTAAAGAAAGAGACATTGTTTCTTATAAAGTTGCTATCCTTAATGGCACAGGAATTAATCATTTAGATGATAATAGTAATAAAGATATTGCTGGTCGTGTGGTGGTGGCACCAATTGATTGGATCAAAGTTGGAGTTAGTTATCGTGCTGGTATGTCAGGACTGATTAACTCAAGTGGTGATCAAAAAAAACGCACAAGATATGCAGCAGATATAACTGTTGAGAAAATGAACTTCCGTCTACAAGGTGAGTACATCTGGGGAGAAGATGAAGGACTTTTTGCAGCAACAGGTGGTGGCTGTGGTAAATCTACTCTTGAGTTAGATATTTATAAAAAGAATGGTTTCTGGGGACAGATTATGTATATGACTCCATGGGGAATTGAGCCAGTAGTTAAATACGAAGTTTACAATCCTGATGGAACAGATTATAAATATTTAGATGTAACACAAGACTATGGACAGTCAACATGGACATTTGGGGTTAATTATTTCTTAAACGACTGGACAAGAGTACAAGTCAACTATCTGTACAATGCAGAAGAAACAGTTGGAGCTCAGGTTAATGAATTTAATAATGATGCTTTATACATTCAGGTTCAAGTAAAATTTTAAATTGGTAGTTTAATATTAAAACATAAAGAAAATGAAATTGATTAGAAATATATTCTTAGCAGGTTTGATGTTTGTATTTTTTACAGCATCTTCAGTTGCCCAAGGCGATATCATTAGTGCTGCTGAGTTCATGAAATTGGTTAAAACCAATAAGGAATTAGTAATAATCGATGCATCAAAAAAAGAGAGTTATACCAAAACACATGTAAAAAACGCTATTAATATTCCTCATGCCGACCTTTATCAGGAAACTGAAATAGAAGGTTTGATAATGAAACCTGCAGATCTTGCAGCATTCTTTGGCTCAAAGGGAGTTAGTAATAGTTCAGCAATAGTGGTTTATGATGGTGGTTCTCAGAAATATTCTTCACGTGTGTATTGGGTTCTTAAATATTTAGGAGCAACAGATGTGAAAATTCTACATAAAGATATGGATCAGTGGAGAAAATCACGTGTGCCAATTACAAAGATGCCTTCCAAAGCAAAAACAGCAACATTTACACCTAGTGTTAATAGTGCAATTATTGCTGACTTAGCATATGTTAAAAGCGGTAAAGCAACTATTGTTGATGCCAGAGCGGCTGATGAGTTTGACGGCAGTGCAGAGAAAAGTGATGGTCACCTTCCAGGATCAGTTAATATTAATTATAAGGACTTTTTAAATGATAAAGAAGCTTTTAAATCGAAAGAAGAAATAGAAGCACTTTTAAAGAGTAAAGGAATTACTTCTATTACTCCTATGGTAGGATATTGCAGAACTAGTGTAAGAGCTGCTGTAATTTATGTTGCTGTAGCAAATATCTTAGGTTGGGATACTTTTAAAGTCTATGATGGAGCATATCTTGAGTGGGTAGCGAAAGGCAATAACATTGAAACTAAGCCAGGAGTTGTAGTTAAGAAGAAATCAAATACTTCTTCAGGAGGTTGCTAATAATATTTATCGAATAGAAAATATCCTTAAGGATTATCATCATGATTAAAAATGAATTTATCGAACTGACTAAAGCGGAGAAAGTAGTTTTACTACTTAAATCCGGAGAAAAATTATCTCAACGAAATAGTACAGGATTTGATATTGTTCTTTTTTTATTAGATGAATTATTTGCTGAACTTTGGTATTATGAAAATACCAATAGAATTGTTAAAGCAAATTTTATCGAGAGTGATTCGATTCTTGTAAATTATCCGAACCTGATAAATATGCCTCAGGTTGCGGAGATACTAATTGAAAGCAAATTGTAATTTTAGATAATGGATTGAAAATCTGCTTCATTTATTTGAAGCAGGTTTTTTTATTACCCCAATTCAAAAATTTTAATGAGACCCTCAGTATCAAGAATTTCTATGGTTTTTCCATCTATAGAGATTAACTTGTCATCCTGGAAGTTTTTAAGTGTCCTGATAACACTTTCTGTAGACATACCAGCCAACTCAGCAATTTCTTTTCTGCTTAATGGCAAATCAAACTTATTATCCTTAAAAATATTACCCGACATGCATAATAGTAAGTCGGCAAGTTTACCATATGACTGACGACGAATTAATCCAAAAAACCTTTCATTTTTTTGTTGAGAGATTTCACTAAGAATTTTAATTACTGCAAAACCAAATAAACTGTTTTCCTTAATCAGTTTAATGAAAAGGTTAGTGTCGATTAATTTAACACTAGTTTTAACGTAAGCCTTCACGGTATATTTAAACAATTTATTATCGTCTGATAATGATGTTAGGCCTATTAAACTACCGGGAGTAGCAATCCTTAATACAATATTTTCATTGTTATCTTCATACATTACTTTTGCCAAGCCATCCATAATTAAAATTATGTGAGATGCAAAAGCACCTTGTCTGGCAATAACTTCCCCCTTTTTATATTCAACAAGTACATGCTGCTCTTCCACAAGAGCTTTTTGCTCTTCATTTAAGCACTCAAAACATTCGCAATGCTTTTTAACCACCGTACAACTACTTACTCTTTTTTCAGTTGTCATGAATATTTTTTTTAGTAATGCACAAATTTAAAAAATAGAAGCTTACCAACTGTAACTTAAGTCACATTTATATTTGATTAATATCAATTCATAGGAGGTAGCAAATCATATGAACATAGTATAGTTTAATGCAATACACTGTTAACTTTGTAACAAAAGAAAATAGAAATATGCGAAGTATAACATTAGTATTAGCGTTCGTTTTAATTTTTGGTAATAGCATTATTGCCCAAAAATTTAAATCAGATAGTTCCTTGAGTTTTCCTATTGTAAACTACACATACATGGAAGACAGGAATATGGAACCATCAGTCGACCATTCAAAATTTGAAGTTCTTCAGGAGCCTTTTAAGGATGCTCATGAACTCACAATGGCGTGTCTTAGTTGTCATACTGAAAGAGATAAGGAAATAATGGCAACCTCTCACTGGAATTGGGAAAGATCAGAATTATTACCCGGAAAAGGTGTAGTTCCATTGGGAAAGAAAAATATCCTGAACAATTTCTGTATCGGAACCATGGGAAGTGAACAAACATGTACACGCTGTCATATTGGTTATGGTTGGAAAGATAAAAGTTTCGATTTTAACAATTCAGCGAATATCGACTGTGTAGTTTGTCACGATCAAACAGGCACATATGAAAAGGCAGGAGGACAAGCAGGCTATCCAAAAAAATCAGTCAACTTAAATTATGTGGCTCAAAATGTTGGAAGTCCAAGTAGAGAAAATTGTGGTATTTGTCATTTTTGGGGTGGTGGAGGAAACAATGTTAAGCATGGTGACCTCGAAATTTCAATGATCGAGCCTGGTAGGGATATTGATGTTCACATGGACATTGAAGGTGAGAATATGAGTTGTGTTGAATGCCACAGAACAGAGAAGCATCAGATGAAAGGAAAACTGTATGCATTGTCATCAGAAAATAAAGACCGGGCAAGATGCAGCGATTGTCATACGGATGTGCCACATAAAGACAATATTTTAAATCAGCATATGAATAGGATAGCATGTCAAACATGTCATATTCCAGTTTATGCAAAGGCAAATGCTACAAAAATGATCTGGGATTGGTCAACTGCAGGACGTCTTGATGAAAATGGAAATCCTATGCATGAAAATGATGCTTATGGGAACCATAATTACCTTTCCATAAAAGGAAATTTTGTTTACGACGATAATGTTGTACCTGAGTATTATTGGTTTAATGGGACTTCAAATCATCATTTACTTGAAGAAAAGATAGTTGATGTCCCAATTCAGATGAATACGCTTTATGGAAAGTATGATGATTTTAAGTTAAGGGCAGACGGTGCTGAAGTTTCAAAGATATGGCCTGTGAAAGTTCATAGGGGGAAACAAATATATGATACCGAGAATAAAACTTTAATTCAGCCTAAATTATGGGCCCCCAATGAAGGAGAAGGTGCTTATTGGAAAGATTTCGATTGGGACAAAGCTTCCAGGATAGGAATGGAGTACGTTGGTTTACCTTACAGTGGCTCCTATGATTTTGTTGAAACAGAAATGTATTGGCCCCTTAATCATATGGTAGCCCCTGCTGACCAGTCGTTAAAATGTGTTGATTGTCATACCAGGAATAATGGAAGGATGGCCACACTTACAGATTTTTATTTGCCAGGTCGCGATTTTAACCCTATTGTGGAAACAGCAGGAGTTTCTTTAATGTTAGCGTCAATAATCGGAATTGCTTTTCATGCCTTTTGCAGGATATGGTTCAGAGGCAGATGTAATAATTCAAATGAAGAATAATAATTTAATGATATGAAAAAAGTATATTTATATAAAAAGTTTGAAAGGTTTTGGCATTGGGCACAAACCATCATGATAATAACTTTGATTTTTACCGGCTTCGAGATTCATGGTACAACCAACTGGTTGGGTTATGAAACATCGGTTAGGGTGCATAATATTACTGCTTGGTCGTTTCTTGTCCTAATAGTATTTGCAGTTTTTTGGCATATTACAACTGATGAGTGGAAACAATATATGCCTACTTTAAAAAATATGAGAGCACAACTCGAATATTATCTGATAGGGATATTTGAAAATGCACCGCATCCTGTAAAGAAAAGAACCCTTAGTAAACTTAATCCTCTGCAAAGAGTTACCTATTTTGCTTTGAAAGTTCTGATTATTCCAACCATGCTTGTTACTGGATTAATCTATATGTATTTTAATGATTCAGTATGGGATATTAAATTAGAAAACCTTGAATGGGTTGCATGGATACATACTTTTGGATCTTATTTGTTGCTAACTTTTCTAATTGTACACCTTTATCTTATTACAACAGGACATTCAATCACATCAAACTTAAGTGCAATGGTTACAGGCTGGGAAACAGTTGATGATGATGAGATTAAGGAACTTGTTGAAGAGGCGATTGAAGAAACAGGATTGAAAATAAAAGTTATTAAAGAGGATGAAACAGAACATGAGAAACTAAAAGATCTTGTTGTTGAAGCAATGCACGAAACTGAAGAAAAAGTAAAAGATAAGAAGTTAAAGGGACAGTATAATAAAAACAAAAAAAAGAAATAAAATGAAAAATATTCTACAATTTGGAAAGATAATGTTAGTAGTAACATTGTTTGCTTTTAGTTCATGTACTAATCAAACTTCGTACAATAGTGTAGATGATTTAGTAAGTGAAGCACTTATTGGCACTACTGGGGTTTCAGTTGAACAATTGATGGAGAAAATAGATAATGGTGATATGATTCTATTACTTGATGTAAGAGAACCAAATGAGTTTAATGCTGGCTATATTCCAGGTGCTACAAATATTCCACGAGGAGTTCTGGAATTTAAGATTGATAATCAAGCATTTTGGGATGATGTCATGCTTTATATGCCACTTAAAGATGAAGAAATAATTGTTTATTGTAAAAAAGGTAAGAGAAGTATACTTGCTGCATCTTCCTTAAAAAAACTTGGATATTCTAATGTTACCTTTTTGACAGATGGCTGGAAGAAATGGGAACTTACTTATCCTTTGATGTATGAAAAAAACCTCGATCATAATGCTCATGACACTGGAGGAGAAGTTGGAGGTTGTTAAATTACCTTGACCGGTATTAAAATAGTAGAGACTGTCTAAAAAGGCAGTCTCTTTTTTTATGCAATAATTTTAAATGAATTTGGGAAATTAATAAAAACCAACCTTGTGATTTTAGCAATTGAAGAATCGGTCACTCAAACAATCGAACACCACAATAATTTGAACTTACCCATTTTTACTTATGGCAGTAAGAAGTTTCTTGTTGAGAATTTCAAAGTGTCTTCCCTGAACTTTTATTGTACCAATATCGATCAGATCCTTTAATGCTCTTGTAACACTTTCTCTTGTGGCACAAACTAATGCTGCAAGGTCGGCTCTCGAAAGAGGGATAGAAAATTTTTCGGCCTTTCTAACTTCATCACCAAAAAATAAAATGGTGTCGGCCAAACGTCCGTCGATTTGCTTTTGGTGAACATTTACAAATCTTTCAAAATATGAAAGTTCATCTTCACATAAATAAAGGATCAACTCATTGGCAAAATTTGCATTACGTGTAATTAATCCTTTAAAAGAATTGATATCAATGTAACAAACTCTAGATTTTTCGATCACAGAGGCAGAGTACTGATGAACCTTATTTGCTAAGATAGTCTGTAAGCCAATATACCTTTGTGGTTTAACAATTTTCAAAATTTGATCATTGCCTTTCACACCTCTTTTATGTATCTTGGCAAGGCCAGTTTTTAAATAAGCTATGTGAGATGATAACTGACCCTCCTTAAAAAGACTTTCCCCAGCTTCAAGGTCCAGTTCGGCACAATTCTCCTGATGAATAGAAAACTCCTCATCTGTTAGAGTTTCAACGGCTCTAGACCTAATAGCACATACAATACAATGATCCATGAAACAAAGATAACTAAAAGCTTATCAATTTGCCCTATCTAAAACGTGACATACATCACTTTATAAAATGATTTTGAATCATATTCAGAGAGAACATAGGTCACATATAACATATGAACAGGTCACAAAAATGGTAAATGAAAATCACATTAAAAAGAATTATAGGATACATATAATTAAAACACCTATCACATTATAACATGCTGTTAATCATATAGATAAATGCAGATATATGTCTTTTATGTGTTACATTTGTACTATCAAAATGAAAGAATTCAATAGTAAACTTTAAAAAAATAATATTATGAAACTAAGTCTTAAATTATTCGTCAACTCAGCGCTAACTTTCGCTGTTGTAGGTTTTATTACATATTTATTCATTGTAATTGCTAGTTTTTTCGGATGCTGTGCAGGCATCTCTGAATTTTTGTATCACAAAATTGTAATCGCTCTTGTTGTTCTTGGAACAATGGCATTTGGGTTTTGCCTTTACAATAACTGTTATAAATCATCAAGTAATTAAGTATTTGATGTAAATAAAATATTGGTGAGGTTGTCTGAATAATTTCATATCTGCTTCTTAAATTAAGGCAGAAATGATTTGTTTAAAATAAAGTAAACTATTGAGGCAGCCTCGCTTTTTTTTGTCTAGAAAATACTAAATGTAAGTTGTAATTGCATTTTAGTAGGTCTAATTTTCAGGAAGAAGGTGTAAAAAATAAATAAAGGGCAATAATCCTTTATTTATATTAATTATCAATAGAGTCTAATTGACACATAATCAGCAATATAAAAACATATTACTGAATTGTCTATGTAATTTAGTTCCTTTAAAAATAGTATTTGTAATCCTCAGAAAAACAAATAGATACAAGCCTATGATATAAATCATAAAACAAATGTATCTATGTAATAAGCATGGTTACAGATAGATATATAGCAATTAAGAATAATTACAGATAAGTTCCCATTAATTTTTTTGAATATATTTTTGTTGCGTCAAATATGTAATAAACTACATATTTCGATTTGTTAGTTTATAACAAGATATTTTTGATAATTTTGTTACAAACTGTATTAAAAAAGTAAAACAAAATATATTCATATGAAGACTAGGAGAGATTTTATTAAAATCTCGGCTGCAGGTGCCGGAGCAGCAACTTTGGGATTGAGTGCCTTGAGTTGGAAAGGGGGCAATTCCCTTTATGCTTCCAACGATCAGGAACCTGTCAGCGAAGAAGAGATGACTGCCCATTCAACATACTGTGAAGTATGTTTTTGGAAATGTGCAGGATGGACCTACGTTGACAAAAAGGGAAGTATTCGCAAAATTATTGGGAATGACGATGATCCACATTGCAATGGCCGACTATGTCCAAGGGGAACAGGTGGTGTTGGAATGTACAATGATAACGACCGCTTAAAAACTCCTCTCATCAGAACAACTGTTGATGGGAAACAAGGTTTTAGAAAAGCCTCATGGGAAGAAGCATTGGATTTGGTAGCATCAAAAATGAAGGGTGTTGCCGATAAGTATGGTCCTGAAGCATTTGCATTGTTTAATCATGGTTCGCCAGGAAGTCACTTTAAGCATCTTTTCCATGCTTACGGTTCAGGAAACGAAGGAGAGCCTGCATGGGCGCAATGTCGTGGTCCTCGCGAAGTTGGTTTTGCTGCTACTTTTGGTAGTTGGATAGGCTCACCGGAACCGACTGATATCCGCGACACAAAGTGTCTTGTGCTTATTGGTGCTCACATTGGCGAAAACATGCACAATGGACAGGTTCAGGAAATGTCGCAGGCAATTGACAGAGGTGCAACTATTATTACTGTTGACCCACGATTAAGTACTGCTGCTAGTAAATCTAAATACTGGCTTCCAATTAAGCCTGCTACAGATTTGGCATTACTTTTATCATGGATTCATGTTCTGATTTACGAAGAATTATACGATAAAAAATATATTGATCAATACGCAATGGGCCTTGATCAGTTAAAGGCACATGTTAAAAATATGACACCTGAATGGGCTTATGGCATCACAACTATTAAGCCTGATGTAATCAGGAAAACTGCAAGGGAGATGGCGAATGCTTCACCTTCAGTTATTGTACATCCGGGACGCCATGTAGTATGGTATGGAGACGACAGTCAGCGCGAAAGAGCAATTGCTATTTTAAATGCTTTACTTGGTTCTTGGGGTAAAAGAGGTGGTTTTTATTTCAAGGAAAGTGTTCCTGTTCCTAAGTTTCCTCAACCAAAATATCCTCATCATGAGTGGGATTGGAAAGATAACCTTGATGGTAAATATCCACTCTCATCAATGGGTATTACAAGTGAATTGCTAAAAGCATCAATTCCTGAGTTTGAATACAAACATCAGATTAAGAGTTGGATAGTTGCTGGTACTAATTTACCTTTAACAATTCCCGACAAGGAACTGTTTAAGATGGCAGCAGAATCTGTAGAGTTTATCTGTGTGGTAGATACTATGCCAATGGATATTACTGGTTATGCTGATGTAATACTTCCTGAATGTACTTATTTGGAAAGATATGATTACATCCGCTCATCACCACACCGCGAACCAAATATTGCATTACGTGCTCCTGCTGTTGAGCCAAAGCATGAAACAAAACCTGCTTGGTGGATTGCCAAACAATTAGGTGATCGTTTAGGTCTTGGAGAGTATTTTAATTACGATGATATTGAGGAGGTTCTTGATTGGCAACTTAAGAAAATGGGAACTTCTCTTGAGGAGATGAAGAAAATTGGTGTAAAGAAATACCCAAGAACTTCAGGTGCATTGTATTTACAGGATGGTGAAGACTACCACTTCAACACCAATACAGGCAAAATTGAACTTTACTCTACTGAGTTTGAAGATCATGGTTTTGATCCAATGCCAAATTACACAGAGCACCCACAACCTGAAGAAGGTTTTTACAGACTAATCTACGGACGTGCTCCAATGCATACATTCTCACGTACATCCAACAATCCAAATCTTGCAGACCTGATGGACTCGAACTCAGTTTGGGTAAATCCTAAGGTTGCTGATTTATGGGATTTAAAAACTGGTCAGGAAGTTTGGTTGCAAAATCAGGATGGCGTTGTTTCAGATTTCCCAATTAAAGTAAGGGTAACCGAACGAATTAGATGGGACTCTGTTTACATGGTTCATGGCTTTGGTCATACCAATAAAAAACTTACTCGTACTTACGGTCATGGTGCCAGCGACTCAAAGTTGATAACCAATGTTATGGTTGATCCACAAATGGGAGGTACCGGCATGAGGGGTAATTTTGTAACATTTTTAACAGAAAATCCAGAAGGGGAGGTTGAATCATGAGATATGCAATGGCTATCGACACTAAGAAATGTGTAGGCTGCGGCGACTGTGTGGTTGCCTGTCAAACAGAAAACAATGTTCCAATTGGCTACTGCCGCGATTGGATAGTCGAAAATGTAAATGGCAGTTATCCCAATGTTGAGATTGAACTACGTTCGGAAAGGTGTAATCACTGCGACAATTCTCCATGCGTGCGTTGTTGCCCTACGGGTGCCAGTCACATTATTGAAGGTGGAATTGTAAAGGTTACACATAACGAATGTATTGGTTGTGGTGCCTGTATTCAATCATGTCCTTACGATGCCAGATATTCGCATCCTGATGGTTATGTTGACAAATGTACTTTTTGCGATCATCGTTTGGCAAAAGGACAGAGCACAGCATGTGTTTCTGTTTGCCCAACTAATTGCCTTTACTTTGGCGATCTTGATGATCCCAATAGTGATGTTTCAAAAGCATTGAGAAACAGGACTTCTAAAGTACTTGCTCCTGAAGCAGGAACAAAACCACAATTGTATTTTCTTACTTAATCAAATAATAGACACATGAAAGAAGAATTATTTGTAAGTGGACGTAATATTCCATACATAGATCCTTACCTCAATATTTGGCACTGGGAAATCCCTGTTTACTTATATTTGGGTGGAATTGCCGCAGGAATAATGTTTTTTGCCGGATTGTTTACGGTAATGGGCAAAGAAAAAGAAATGGAGACTACTGTAAAATGGGCACCTTTTTTGGTTCCTGTTGCGTTGGTAGTAGGGCTATTTGCTCTATTCCTCGATCTTAAGCACCAACTTTTCTTTTGGAGGCTTTACACTACAATCAGAATAGAATCACCTATGTCATGGGGCGCATGGACACTAATGTTTGTAACACCTCTTTCTATGGTTTGGGTAGTATCATATCTTAAAGAAGCTATTCCCGACTGGAACTGGAGGTTTAGTATTGCTGAACAGTTTGAGGTATTAGCAATAAAATACCGAAAGCATATGGCATGGGCCATGATGGCTTTGGCAATAATACTTGGTGTTTACACAGGTATTTTGCTCTCTGCATTCAATGCACGACCATTATGGAATACCTCAATATTGGGGCCATTATTTCTAGTTTCAGGATTGTCAACTGGTTTGGCCGCAATTATGTGGATGTCGAAAAGCCATCAAGAACGTACAGTATTAAGTAAAATTGATATTGCACTTATTGGTGTTGAGTTATTTTTAATTATCCACTTAATGATGGGATTCTTGGCAGCTACCGAAGTACAGATTGAGGCGGCGCAATTGTTTCTTGGTGGTGACTTTACTGTTACCTTCTGGGTGTTTATAATTATACTTGGACTTATTGTCCCGGCATTTCTTGAAATATTGGAATTGTTTGGGTATAAAATACCAATATGGATTCCTTCGTTACTGATACTATTTGGAGGCCTCATGCTTCGTTTTTTAATGGTTGAAGCAGGTCAGATTACAAGATATTTGTATTAATTATAATAAATTAATAAAGAGATGATTTCAGAAACACATAACGAAAAAAGACCAAACTATTTGAATCCCTATTTTGGGGGATTACTATTGGGTTTGTTGCTGCTTGCGGTATTTTTCTTGGCAGGTAGAGGACTAAGCGCAACCGGGGCTTTAAAATTATCAATAGCAACTGTTGAAAATATTATTGCACCAGGGCATGTGGAAAATAGTACTTATTGGAGTAAATTTATTCCTGAAGATGGTAGTTCCCCTTTGTTCAACTGGCTAGTTTTTGCGGGCCTGGGAACTTTTTTTGGAGGATTAATTTCAGGTGCTGTTTATGGCCGACTTGGTAAACTACGTGTAGAACATTCGCCAAAAATAAATGCAAAAACCCGATTGGTTGCTGCAGGAATTGGCGGAATATTATTTGGAATAGGAAGCCAGTTTGGTAGAGGATGCTCAAGTGGAGCTGCACTTAGCGGAACAGCAGCCTTTTCCTTTGGTGGCCTATTAGTACTGATGCTGATGTTTGGCGTTGGCTATGTGGTTGCTTATTTTTTCAGAAAATTATGGATATAAAAAAATTAGAATTATGGGACCATTAATTCCACAAGGTTTAATAATAGGGCAATGGGATTTTGTAATTGCTCTTTTAATAGGAATGGCATTCGGGTTTATACTTGAAGCCTCAGGATTTTCATCATCAAGAAATATTGCCGGCGTATTTTACGGGTACAACTTTGTTGTATTAAGGGTATTTTTTATGGCACTCGTAGTAGCAATGATAGGCTTGCTTTACTTTGACTATTTTGGTTGGATCAACATGGATTTGGTTTATGTGCTTCCAACTTTTCTTCCCTCAATGATATTGGGAGGAGTAATAATGGGCTTCGGATTTATTATAGGGGGCTTTTGTCCGGGGACAAGTTTCACAGCCGCCGCCATTGGTAAATTAGATGGTTTTGTGTTTATTGGAGGTGTGTTTATTGGCATCTTCCTCTTTGGTGAAGGATTTCCTCTTTTCGAAGAGTTTTATACTGCCGGTGCACTTGGCAATATTACCATAGGAGAAGTTATTGGTATGTCGAACCAAATGGTAACACTTGGTGTAACAATAGTAGCACTAGTTGCTTTCTGGGGGACATGGCTAATTGAAAAGCGGGTAAGGAAGAACATCAAACTTTTTAAATTTTAGAATTATGAATCGGAATTATATTTACTTAACTTTCTTGATATTGATTCTTGCTGCTGGAGTTTTTTTCCTTCCGGAAAGGAATAATGAGAAACATCTCAATCCTGAACAACTGATGTATGAAATCGCAAGGCCAACCCGCTTTATTACAACGGATCAGATTGCACAAATGATAATTGAAAAAGATCCTACACTTGAATTAATAGATGTAAGATCTGAAGATCAATATGCTGAGTTCACACTACAAAGAGCAGTTAATATTCCTCTCGACAGTTTGGTTGCCGAAAGTTATCAGGATTATCTTGGCATTGAAGATATGAATGCGGTGTTCTTTTCCAATGATGATATCAAGGCTGATCAAGCCTGGGTGATTGCACGCAGAATGGGTTACAATAGTATTTATGTTATGAAAGGCGGACTCAACTGCTGGATAAACACTATTATTAATCCTACCAAACCTGTTGAAACTGCCTCTTCTGAAGAATTTGAGCAATACAATCTTCGCAGAGGTGCTTCAATGTATTTTACGGGTGCTGAAATCAGTGCTGATGAAGGGTCTAAAAGTAGTCTTAAGGTAACAAGAAAGAAGAAAAAAGCAGTAGCAGAAGGTGGATGCTAATGAAGTAACAAATCTCAAAATTCAAATATCAAATAAATATCAATGTTCAAAATTTCAAAGAAAATATTAAAAAAGACTTTTGTTAGTTGTGTTTTGATTGTTGGATATTATTTGTGATTTGTTTTATTGTTATTTGGTGATTAAAATTGAATAGTTGTTTAATAAATAGAAAAAAAAGAAATTATGCATATTCATGAATTAAATCCGAAGCGTACAGCAATTACACTAGTACTATTTGCAGTGGTTATTGTTTTTGGTTTGCTAACGGTTGTCAATCCAAGATTAAAATATGCCCAATCCCCTGAAGAAACTATTGAAATGGTTATTTGGGAAGAAGGCACTGTTTTTCCTTATGAATTAGTTGAAATACTCGATGGTAGTGTTGATACTGTTCTATTAGTAGATTTAAGAAACAATTTTGAGTTTGGGAAAGGAAATATTCCCGGATCAGAAAATATTTCTTCTGTGGCCCTGCTTGAAAATGACAATATTGATAGACTGGAGCAATTAAAGAAGGATGGAATAGCGGTTGTTCTTTATGCAGAAACTCAACGTGATGCAAATGGTCCGTGGATGGTACTTCGTCAATTAGGCTTTGATAATGTTAAGATATTGCTTGGAGGCTACAATTATTACAACGAATGGAAAGATAATTTAGGTGACTCTTATGCTGATGACTCATATTTTATGGGTGCTGCTGATCATGATTTTAATGAAGTAGCCAGCAATGCCAATGTTGGAGGTGACAATGACGATGGTGGAAAAGCCAAAGTAACTTTTACAAGAAAGAAAAAAACAGCTGTTGCTGAAGGTGGTTGCTAAATAGAATCAAATTAATGACTTTATATATACTGAGACTGCCTGAAAGGGCGGTCTTTTTTTTTAATCTTGAATCTTGAAATAACACTTTACATTCAATATTCAATATTCAATATTTAATGTTTGGTATTCAACATTTCACCAGTTTCTCTATTCACCGACTAAATTGTACTATTCACCTATTTCCTATTTCCCACCCTAAAATACCCCCATATATTTGCATCATCATTAACAACAAAAAAATAAAACGATGAAAACTTTTATCAAATCTTCTGCACTAGTTATCACGGCCCTTCTAATTTCAGTTAATATATTCGCAAATGGTTTTGAAATGGAAACTGAAGAGTATATAGATGATATTCCATTTAATACTCAAGAAGTTGCAACTAACGTATTATACCAGCAAGCTTTGGCAGAAGATTTTGAGATGGACAATGAAACTTATGTTGATGATATTCCTTTTAACACTGAAACAATTGCAGGAATAAGTCTTAGCCTTCAGGCAATGGATGAAACTTTTGAAATGGTGGATGAATCATATATAGAAGATATCCCATTTAATACTGAAATAATAGCAGCCTCATATTCTGATAATTACCAAACAATGATTGCGAAGAGATAAAGAAAATAACACACTTTATTTAAAGTGTTCCATATATATCAATAAGCAAATTGTACCTCGTCTTGAAAAGCCTGGTACAATTTTCATTTTAAGTAGCTTCGTGTAATACATTTAGCAATGAAACAGTAATGTTGACTGCTAAATTACATTGATTCACAATAAAATACCCCTTATTTTCAGGATAAGGATATTATCATTTAAACTAAGCTTTTTTCAGGCAGAAATAAACAACTATCACCATAACTCAAAAACCTAAAATCGTTTTTCATGGCAAAGTCGTAGGCATCCTTCCATGATTCACCAATTAATGCCGAAACCAATAATAGTAATGTGCTTTTTGGTTGATGGAAATTGGTAATCAATCCTTTGGCAAACTTAAATTTATAGCCAGGAGCAATCATTAATCTTGTCTCACCCGTTAAACTACTAATTCCCTTTTCTTCTAGATGTTCAATTAGAAGATTGATTGCTTTAAAAGAATCAAAATTATCTGGCACATGCAATTGATACGGATCCCATTGCTCAACTGTAAAGGAATCATCCCCACTGTTTAGTTTTACTGACATCCAGAACAAACTTTCAAGAGTTCTCATACTTGTAGTTCCAACAGGGATTATTTTTTTACCAAGGTTTTCTTTTGTTTTTAATAAAGTGCTTTTTGAAATAATTACTCTTTCAGTATGCATTTCATGCTCTCCAATTTTTTCTGCAGAAACAGGCTTGAAAGTCCCTGCCCCAACGTGGAGTGTTAACTTTGCTGCTTGAATTCCTTTTTGTTTTATTTCTTCAAGAATATTTTCAGTAAAATGTAATCCTGCAGTGGGTGCTGCCACAGAACCGTCAAAGTTTGCGTAAACTGTTTGGTAGCGATCTTTGTCCGATTCCTCTGCTTCACGATTAAGGTAGGGGGGAAGGGGGGTCAATCCATTTTGTTCAATTATTTCATGAAATTTTATTTCAGGATTATCCCATTCAAATTCAATCAACCACGAATCGGAAAGCCTTTCCTTTATTTCGGCCTGTAGTCTGATTCCCTTTCCATCAAATTCAAAAGTGCTTGTAATTTTCCCCGACTTCCACCGTTTTGCATTTCCCACCATGCATTTCCAAACCACCGGTGAGGTTTGTTGGAATGCCAATTGAAAATCATTGACAGGTTCAATAGGTTCAAGACAGAAGATTTCTATTGTGGCTCCTGTTTCCTTACGAAATTTCATGCGTGCCTGAATTACCTTTGTTTCATTAAAAAGTAAGAGTGAGTCTTCAGGGAGCAAATTAGAAATGTTGTGAAATTTCTTTTCAGAGAGCTCACCATTTTCTAAAAATAATAGTTTAGACATATCCCTTTGCTTAAGAGGATATTTTGCTATCCTTTCGTCGGGAAGAGAGTAGTTGTAGTCTTCTATTTTTATTTCACCAATGGTTAGCATGCAAACAATTTTTATGTGGCAAAAATAATACTAAATGAATCAGGATGAAAGAATCAGGAGTCAAGATAAAAGAACCAAGAAAAAAGTTTAGAATTGATATTTTAAATATGATTAGGAATATCTAATAAAATTTAGTTGAAGATTTAAAAACCTCATAAATATCCTCAATCGGAATATCCTTCTCGGGTTCAATCATAAAAACCTTCATCTTCTTACGGTTTCCTTTTGTGAGATTTGGATGATCGATGAGGTGACCTTTTACGATTCCGATGTAAGGTTGTTGGGTTTTATTGTCCTGCCACAAATAGCAAAACGGTTTTCCTTTGTAATAGTAAAACGGAACTTTGTATTTCCAGTGCTCTGTAACTTGAGTGTCAAACTTCAAAATAATTTCCCTCAAAGCCATAAAACAAGACTTGTTAGGCTCTTGTTGATTGAGAAAGAAATTGTCGAGGTAGTTAAGCATCGTTTATTGAACCATATAAGAAATATAAGGGAATATGAGAATGTGTGATTGGAAGTTTACTTAGTTTACCTTGTGCTGTGTACGGAATTTTGGCTTCACCTTAATTTGCACTTAGCCCGTAATCGGCATACATAATTTAGATGTATTACTACAAATTACACGAAGTAAGTTACCCTCAATTACGCGAAGCAAATTACGACCATAGGGCAAATAACCACCAATTACGCCGCAGGCAAATTACAATTTTCTTACGAATGTCCCCCAACAACAATTTTCATAATTTTAATATTCAAAACTATCCATCTCCATGCCTGCCATGGGACAAACCTTCTCCAGAACAGAGTTGATTTTGTTGGCATTGGTGGATATGATTCCTCAGAATATGCAACTGTTCTTTTTGTATTTTTTTCCATTTTTATAAATATTGCGGTGCTCTGCACCTTTGTTGTTTATTATTTGTTGTAAAAACTGACAAACATTCGATTTAAGAAAGTACAAACACAACGTTTAACAAATAACTTTTAACTTTTACTCAGGGATCAGCCACCAGAATGGATAACCCTTCGCCTTATGCAAAAACATATAATGCATAAACCACTTTAGCCAGTGACCTGCCAATCCTGCTTCTCCCATAGTGTCATTAAGATTACGACCGTATTCTGGATATTTTTCCCAATCCTGAACTATTGGTGAAACAGTCATTGTGGCTGCCGCACCATTTAACATTCCATAACCAGCCGAAATAATACATGCTGCTCCCATCTTTGACATTGATGCTCTATGCTTTAGCGAATCATCACCTTTTTTAATCCAGTTGATAATATTTTCTGCAACAATTTTTCCGGTTACACCCGAAGGCATTCCTGTACGTGGTGGGGCAGGGAAGATAGCAGTTCCGTTAGGACTTGTCATAGGCTTTGAAATAGAGTGAGGAGGAGCAAAAGCAATTCCAGCCGCAAAAATATTTGGATAAGTTGGAGTTTGGTAAGAGTCTGGCCAATCTGCTGCCAACCATTCTTCGAATGGCTTTTTAGTGTAGTCGGCATCAACTTTCATAAAACCGTTGGGAGCAAATAATGTTGAAGTAATATCTTCTCCTGCCTTATTAAATGCTGTAAATCCGGGGCCTGAAAAGGCTGGAATTAACATTGCAAAGTCGAAAGATTCTGTTCCTTCGCTACCATCAAGAAGTTCGTAATGTGCCTCTCCTTTATCAACCTTTTTAACACCGGCACGTTTCAGCCAGGTAATATCTCTTTGTTTTAGAAACGATTCGGCAAATGTTTTTGTTGATGTAATGTAGCCACCACGCTTAATGTAAGCGCCTCCCATTCCAAAATCACCAAGTTCGTATTCATTGGTAATCCATTTAATATCGGCTAAATGAGAAAGTTTACGTCTTTTTATCTCCCAGGCTACATTTAAAATATATTCAAACGCTGCCCCCTGGCAGGTTGCGCCTGGATGCCCAACTCCAATAAGGAACTTTTGTTTTTCGCCTTTTTCCATTTTGGCAAACGACTTTTGGAGTTCTTCCCAGGCATGAGCGGCATGGTCGAAGGAGCATACTGAAACTGTATGTTTTCCAGGGCCTATGCCCTCTGTTTTGTCAAATGCTAATTTAGGTCCAGTAGCATTAATCAGAAAGTCGTAATCAACTTTTTCTACTTCACCTACTCGATCCTGACCTGTGTATTCAATGTTAACAAAACCCTTCTCATTCTCTGAATCACCCTCAGGATGAAAAGAAACAGCCTTGGCTTGTTTAAAAATAATTCCAACTTTTTTGTAACGTTTTTCAAGTCTGAATTTGACTTGTTTTGGAGTCATTCTTCCAACTCCTATCCAAATGTTTGAAGGAATCCAATGATAATGAGTAGTAGGTGCAACTACCACTACCTCATGCTTTTTGCCTAACTTTTTCTTAAGTAGGGCAGAGGCGGTATGTCCAGAAATACCAGCCCCTAAAACAACAACTTTGGCCATAATTATTATTTGGTTTAAATAAAGAGAATGAACAAATATAGGTAATAAATTAGGAAAAGCAAAATTTACTAAGTGCACAACTGTCAAAAAGGACAGTTTTTAATGGGGAATTTCTACCAAGAATGAGCAAAAATATTTGCTAAAATAATTAAATCAACTCTTGTTGGGTCTTCTTGTAAATTCGGTTTGAAACACCAATACTTACTTCATAAAGTCCAATAAGTGGAAAAACGACAAGTACCTGACTAAACATATCAGGAGGGGTAATTACAGCAGATAATATTAATAAAATTACATACATATATCTTCTGTTTTTCTTCATAAACATTGGTGTAAGTACTCCAATTTTAGTGAGGAAATAAACTAGAATAGGTAATTCAAAAACGACACCTACAGCAAATGTAACCGATACAACAGTACTGATGTATGAACTGAGTGATATCTGATTTGAAACTTCGTGGCTCACTTGATATGTTCCAAGGAAATTAACTGTTAGAGGGACTATCAAAAAATAACTAAATGCAATACCAATAAGGAAAAGAATAGTGCTGATAAAAACACCACCTTGTGAGTATTTTCTTTCGGTACTGTGCATTGCAGGTCTTACAAACCGCCAAATTTCCCACAAAATATAAGGGAAGGATAAAATAAAACCTGCTACTATTGAAATGTACATATGAGTAAGAAACTGCCCCGACATTTTGATGTTGATAATCTCAAGTTTCATGTCGTCGATGCAAAGAGCACTTATGGAAAGAAGTTTTCCAATATGACATAGCCAACGGTTAGTAACAAAATCGGAGGTAGAAGGACCCAAAATAATGTAGTCGAATACTATCTCGCGGTTCAAAAAGGCAATTATTGCCAAAACTACAATGGCAACCAGCGACCGTAAGATATGTAATCTTAATTCGTCTAAGTGGTCCCAAAAGGTCATTACCTTTTCAGTAGTCTTTTTATTGTCTTTAGATTTTATTTCCTCCATGTGAACTTACCAGCTTTGCAGCATATATTTTTCTCAAGCAAAAATACATAATTAGCATTAGAAAAATTAATACAATTTTATTGGGCAAATATTATGACAAAAAAATCAGCATACAAAATTTTGCATGCTGATTTCACTAACTTAGTTTTGGTATGATAACTAAATTTTAAATTGTTTGCAGTTTAGGTAAATACAATCTGTGTTCCTGGTCCGTCGCACATTTCATAAAGTTCACCAACTGTTATTACATCATTTACTTCATCGTGAAGATCTTCTTTCGTTAATTTAAACATGTCCATTGCAAGTTTACATGCGTAAATTTCACCACCCCCAGCAGTAATAAGTTCTAAGAACTCATCAACAGGAGGAATGTCAAGATCATCCATTTGCTTACGCATCATGGCCGATACACCAGCTTCAACACCAGGTAATCCACCTAGCATTGTTGGGAAAGGAAGTCCACCAGGCATACGCATTCCAGGGTTGCCTGTTGTTGCTGTATGCAATTTATTCATGGTCTTCTTAGTAATAGCATCTAAACCGAAAAAGGTAAAGAAAAGTTTTGTTTCAATGCCTTCCATTACGGCACCATTACCCATAACTAGGGCTGCATAAACATCTTCAATAGAGGCTTTTGAACAGATAAGTAATATCTTCTTCAAAGGCTGTTTTTCTACTTTTTCCATGACTTTGATTTTTTATTTTAAATACAAGATGATGGTTTTGGAACTCCTGAAATTTTTGTTGCTTTTTTAAGTGGTGCACCTGGGAACATTTTGTAGAATTCTTTTGCATCTACAATACCTGATTTACCAATACCACGGATTGTTAGTGTTTCGTCATTCTCAACTTTTGTTCTAACAAATTCAATTAGTTCATAATGTTTGTCAGTAAGTTCGATGCCTTCATCATTTGCAATAGCGGCTCCAACTTCTTTTGTCCATTGTGATGCGTCGGTCATATAACCCTCTTCGTTAATTCCAACGCTTACTCCTGCATATGTTTTTTCTGCCATAGTAATAATTTTTTAAAATTTGATTAAATGTTATAAAAGTGTTCTCATTGTTATCGTTGTTGTCGCTGTTCTCGTTGTTTTTGGGTTTTAATCGATAACCCGATAACAATGAAAACCAGACAACTTCTTTTATTGTTTTTTTTCTGTTTCTTTTGCAATATTTTTCAGGAATGTTATCATAAATCCTAATCCTCGTCTCATTTCTTTAGAGTTCAATGCCATCATAGCTTTGAAAAGAGAATACTCAGGAACATTTTCAACATCCATGCTTTTGTAAACAACCAGGCCACTATTTATTGCTTTTAGCATATCTGGTTGAGTAAGACTTTTTACTGTCTCTAATATTGTAACTACATTATCAGCAAGAGCCTGAACATCTTCAACACTAAAGTGCGTGATAATATTATCCATTATGTTCATGGCTGTCTTAAAGAATTCAAAATAGCCTTTGCTTTCTAAATCGTTGGCCACCTTAATACCATCTAGTCCAACCTGCTGAAGTATTGGTGTTACATCCTTCATGAAATCGTTGGCACTTTCAAGCATTTCAAACATCTGGCTAATTGTGTCAACATTTCTAATTAGTTTTAATGCCAGATTTTTTACAGCCTCACCATCAAGTTCTACACCTGCATTGTCAAGTTCGGAAACTGTTGATTTAAAAATATCAGTTCCTACAATTGTAAGGTCGGCAGTTAGGTCTTCAATGGAGAGCCTGGTTTCCCGTTGAGCCATTATTTCTTCAAGAACAATGTCAAGCTTACGGTTAATATCGTTTATCTGTTCCTGTATGTTATTATTATCCATTTTTATATGTTTTAAACCACTAAAGCGGAAGACAGATTAAAGTTTTTTACCAGCCATTTGCATTTCTGAATCTATTGGCATTTCTTTTCCTTTAAGTAGGATATGCCAGTAAATCCATCTAAACATAAGTTTACCATAATGGTTTGTACGAGTTACTTTAAGCAGTCCGAAAGGGCCTAAACCAGGAAAAGGAAATGAACCTGGTAGAGGTTCGGTATCGTAATTGAAATCGATAAGAGTACCTTTTCCATATCCTGTTTCTATGTAACAGTTAGCGTGTCCGTCGAATTTTGCTGTAAGTGGTCTCCCCTCAATAGCACATAATAGATTTTCTTCTAAAATTTCTGCAGCGAAGTGAGCAACAGAACCTGCTTTTGAAGTTGGAATATTTGATGCATCACCTAGTACAAAGATGTTTTCATGATTTTTTTGTTGTAATGTAAACTTATCGGTAAGAACAAAGTTCATATCATCACCAAGACCGCTACGCTCAATCATTGAATCACCCATATTTGTAGGAACACTAACAAGGCAATCAAATTTGATCTCGGTTCCACCATAATCAACAATTTTCTTTTCCTCATTATTAACTTCCATAATATTATAATCAGGAACGATTTTAATATTTTTTTGTTCTAGAAGTTCGCCAAGCATTTTTGTTGCTCTTGGCTTAGTAAATGCACCCGGTAATGGTGTTACATATGTAATATTTACCTTGTCGCGCATTCCTCTCTCTGTAAAAAAAGCATCTGCAAAAAACGCAAATTCAAGCGGTGCAACCGGGCATTTGTATGGTAGTTCAGCAATGTTAATTACAAGTTCACCACCCTCCCAAGTTTTAAAATGATTAGCAAGTGCAACAGCACCTTCAATTGTGTAGAAATCAAAAATGTCTTTGTACCAAAGATCTCCTAACAAACCATCAACTTCTTCAGGAGCAGTACGTGTTCCTGTTGCAATAATCAGGTAATCATATTTAAGGACAATACCTTCATCAAGTAAAACCTGATTCTTCTCAGCAATAATTTTATCTATTTTTGAATAAATAACGTTTACTCCAACAGGAAAAAAATCACTCTTTGGTTTTATTACGTCATTTTTATTGTACATCCCAAAAGGAATAAAAAGAAAGCCGGGCTGATAGTAGTGAGTTTTGAATTGATCAACAATGGTTATGTCCCATTCGTCCCTAGCAAATAATTTTCTCATTTTATTGGCCATCATGGTTCCAGCAGTACCTGCACCCAATATCAGTAATTTCTTCATTTTTTATGATTTATTTTATTAAATTTGGTGTTTTAAAAGGGTACAAAGTTATATATAGATACCTAGATGTGTAGATATTTGGTTATGATATATTTCATAAAAACGACTAAAACCAGAAATTTAGAATGAAACTAAGTAAAAATATTATTAACTGTAAATCATGTGTTTACAGGAATTTGTTGTACGATATGCTCTCTGATGAGGAATATGAGAAAGTAAACTCATCCAGAACAGAGATTATTTTTAAGCGAGGAGAGCAGATGATACAAGAAGGTGATGAAATTAAGGGTTTTATGTATTTACGTAAAGGATTGGTCAAAATGTTTAAAACTAATCCTCATGGCAAAGACCAAATTTTATCAATAAATAAGCCTGGTGACTTTATTAATCTTCTGAGTATTTTTTCAACTGATAAGCATCAATATTCTGTTACTGCACTGGAAGAAACACATGTTTGTGTTGTTAGGTTTGATACTATTCTTGAATTAGTTGAATCAAACAGTCAGTTTGCATTAAGGCTTATGAATAGGATGAGTAGTATTGCTGATGAGATAATACAAAAGCGCTTCGAGATTAATCAGCGACAGGTTAAAGGTCGTGTAGCATATATGATAAGGTTTTTAGCTGAACAAATTTATCATAGGAATGAGTTTAGAATGCCTATCACCAGACGAGAACTTGGGGAACTTATTTCCATGACAACGGAAAATACTATCAGAACTATGTCTGAATTCAGGAAAGATGGCCTGATAGATATGGATGGTAAAAACATTAGTATTGTTGACTACGATCGCTTTGTGAAGGTTTGCGAGATGGGATAATTTAAATTTCTTAAATCCAAAAGTCTTTATTAAATTTGTGGTTCTACCTAATAAACTAACAAATAGTTGTTTATCATGAAAAAGAACCTCTACCTAATTTTACTATTATTATTTATTTCTGTACCTGTTTTGGCACAGACTGTTTATGTTAGTGGCATTGTTTCTAACGAAGAAAACCAAAAATTGCCTGGAGTTTATATTGTCATCAAAGGAACTGCCCAAGGTACTACTACCGATTTGAATGGAGCATATTCCCTAAAGACGAAAAAGGGTGATGTTTTGCGCTTTTCATATATTGGATTTGATACGCAGGAAATTACTGTTGAAGAATCGTTGGTTATTAATATTGTATTGGAGTCGGGAGTATCTCTCAACGAACTTGTTGTTACAGGAACACGTTTTGGAGATAGAACAGCAACTGAGACCCCGGTGCCTGTGGATGTCCTCGATGTGAAGACCATTAAATCGGTAGGGGCACAGACAGAGATAAATCAGATAATGAACTATGCTGTTCCTTCATTTACATCAAACACACAAACAATTTCTGACGGTACCGATCAGGTTGATCCTGCCTCTTTAAGAGGACTTGGCCCTGATCAGGTTTTAGTTTTGATAAATGGTAAGAGAAGACATACATCTGCTCTTATTAATGTTAATGGAACTTTTGGACGTGGTAGTGTGGGAACAGATATGAATACTATTCCTGCCTCAGCGATTTCAAGTATTCAGGTTTTGCGTGATGGAGCTGCTGCACAGTATGGCTCTGATGCCATTGCCGGAGTAATAAATATCCTTTTAAAGAAAAACACT
>Ga0164315_10000387_pt1 | contig 30215 bp, 31 predicted proteins | sample GuaBasSedimGuay6_FD_113737 | JGI IMG/M metagenome (GOLD analysis project Ga0164315, IMG submission 113737) | Subseafloor sediment microbial communities from Guaymas Basin, Gulf of California, Mexico - Guay6, Core 4569-2, 0-3 cm | ecosystem: Environmental > Aquatic > Marine > Hydrothermal vents... | reverse complement strand
TTAAATTATTTAAATGAAAAAATGATTAAAGACAACAAACCCAATAGAATAAAATCTATTAATGATAAACATAAAGAGGGTGATTTGGTCTTAATTAAAAATAGAGAAAATTATCAAGTTGGTTTATATAATGGGACGTTTATTGATATTATTAAAAAGAATGTAGAAATTCCAAAAAGTAAATATGAACTTAAACTTGATGAAATGAAAATTATTGAGGAAGAAAAGATTAAGAATTTAGAGGTTATCTCATTAGATAAGCAAAATTAATCGATTAAAATTATAACTATTAGACATATTTAGTATTTATATAAAAAAAATAGTTAATATGAAATTTAAAAAAAAGAATATAGATGAAATAATTGATTCAACTAATGGTTTAATTGGTAAGAATAGCGTTCCTACAACAGGTAGTGATTTAGAGACTACCTCAAGCAAAACTACGGATCAAGATAAAGTAATCGGACATCAACCATTTAAATATGATGTGTTAAGTAGATTTGGATTTACATTATTACCATTTTTTGAAGGACAAGAAGATGGGGATAAAATTGTACATGAATTGGGGGAGTTATTATATCGTGACCATAAAGTATTATTGAAAGAATATTATAAAAATATCAATAAATTAAAGAATGATTACAGGGTAATAGAAGAATTAGAATATAACGATTTACCTGAAGATATGAAAGAAGAGTTTATTGATTTATCCATAGATATTGTTGAATTAATTGGTAAAAATATTGATGATGCATCAAAAAAAACGGATAACATTGATGAAAATGAAATGTTGGAAGATAAAATGATTGATGAAAAAAAAGAAGATGAGTTGTCTGAAAAAAGCAATGATAATGGGGTGATGGACAAAAAAATAAAAAAAATTGCAGGTTTAATCAATAAATTGGATAAGAAAAGTATAAATAATATAATTGATCTATTGGAAATACATTAAATGGCTAATTCTGAATTAATAAATAAGAACTATAATGTCCCATCTAACGTATTAAAACACATTGAGAAGACACTTATATCGAATCCACATGGAAACGGTGTTAAACGAGCTAAATTCATATTAAAGGGACATGTTTTAACATATCAATCACTCAAGAGATTGAAAAATTATTTTGATACATATAATCCTCAAAATGGTGATAAAAGTCAATATGAATTAGCAGGTGGAACTTTAATGAGGAATTTCATTGAAAGAGAATTAAATGCTGATAGATCTGCGGTTGAAAGATCGAAAGAAATTAAGAGTGATATGACGGTGGATGTTAATTTAGGAACTAGAGCCTCTAAATCTCCTGATTTAAATGAAGAAGAACAAGAAAAAAAACGAGAAAATGCAATAGGGGTTATAGTTGATAAGAAAGATAAAGTGTTATTGGCTAAAAGAAGAATAATTGATGGAGGATGGGGAAATGGTCAATATGCTTTAATTGGTGGTGAAGTAGAAGATGGTGAAACTCCAGAAAAGGCTTGTCTTAGAGAAATTAAAGAGGAGACTAATTTAAATTTAAAGAATATTGAACATAAAATGACATTAAATAATGATTCAAATGGTGTTGACCATATTTTTCTATGTAAATATTATGGAGAACCCATAAATATTAAATTAAATGATGAACATAGTAGTTATGGTTGGTTTGATATTAATGAAATGGATTATCTTGATATTGTGAGCAATTTAAAAGAATATGTTCAAATTGCAACTATTTTAAATTAAATTTTCTGTATTTATAAAAAAATAATTTATAATTATTAAAAATTAAATAAAATGAGTAGATTAGATGAAATAAGTAAACAGTATAGGGATTGTACAATAGTAAAAAATAGTTTCAAATGTGGAAGTGAATATGTTATAGGTCATCCTAATACTATGTCAGATGGTGACGAATGGGGTAAAGAAGAAAATGATGGTCAAGTTGGTGGTGCAACTGATATTAAAGTCAGATCATGTTCAATTGTAAGAAATCCATTTAATAATAATAAACAATATTGTGCTGGTGCATGTTAATTGAAGAAGATAAAATATTATTAGCTAATTTAAAAAACACCCATAACATTGTAGTTGAGGGTGTTAGCGATGATACTATAGCAAAAGCTATACATAAACGTGAATATATTTATATTTATTATGAGGGAGATAATACCATAAAAAAAGGTTATCGAACTATACGGCCATTTGTATTAGGTAAACGTATAAAAAAGAATGGGGGAAACCTTAATAAAGTGGTTAGGGCATGGCAAGATAAAGGCACTAGTGATAGTTTTAATTGGCCAAATAGAAGAGAAAATCACGAATATCATACAGATACTGATGGAAAAACGAAAGTAGGTTGGAGATTATTTAGATTAGATAAAATAACAAGTGTTTATCCCACAGGAAGGAGATTTATTGATGAAAATGGAAAAGTAATGATCCCGCCTTTATATCATCAGGCTGATAAAGATTTGGTGGATATTAGTGCGTCTATAGATCCAAACACTAAATCTGTGTATAGTAAAGATAATGATAGTATTGAAAAGCCTAATGTTAGGGGTATTAAAACAGATATGGATAAGTCCGATTTTAAAGTACAAACAGGAAGATTTAAGCAATTCTATAATGTTGGTAGACATAAAAGAGACGCAACAAGTGATGAAATAGAACATTTATATAACATAACAAAAAAAGTAATGAAAAAATCACCAAATGATTATTTTGTGGCAATTAATAATAAGGGTGATTTAAAATTAGTTAATGTGAAAAATCTAGAAAAATTTCCACCTGATGCAATTATTGGTGATTTACCTCAATTATATAGTAAATTTGTGCTTTCAAAAAAAACACAGCCAGATTTAAATAAAACGTTTGATAAACATTTAGACGATATAAAAAATAAATCAAAAAAAGAACCGAATAGAGAAATTGATGACGACATTTCTTATTAAAAGAATAATATTAATTTTTTGGATTATTAAACTATTTATAAAAAACAATAAAAATTTATAATAATGAAATTAGATTTAGAGACAATTAAAGAAGGAATTGATAAGATAAAAGCAGAAAAAAAAGATGTTTCTGTGAAATTAGGTGAATCTACAAATGCTCTTCCAAAAGACAGTTTTTTGAATGAACTTATTAGTTCATTAGATACAGGAAGGGAAACATCTTCTTCTAAATTAATTAAAATGGTAGAAAATAAGATATCGGAAAAAAAGGGAGAACCGAAAAGTCACCCCCTATCTGAAACTAAAATACCTAGAAAGAGTAACCCACAACAACACGTACAAAATAATAACAATAATTTAGAACAAGAAAATAGAGAAGAGCAATTATATAAGGATATAGAGAATAGCAGAAAAAAAACATTAGCTGAATCACTCAATAATCTTAATAATAATCCCCAAACGCAAAATTCTAATCAACAAACATCTCCAATGATGAATGAGGGATTTTTAAAAGAAAATGTGGAAAATATTGTTGGAAGTTATATGACGGACAAATTCAGTTCAATTGTTGAAGAAACTATAAAAAGTACAATTCTTGAAATGTATACTGTTGAAAAAGTTAAAGAAGCATTACAAGAAAATAAAGATATGATTAAAAAAATGGTAATTGATACCATAAGAGGATTACAATCTAAAAAGAAAAAAGAATCATAATAATATTTATATTTTAAAAAAGAATGTCCAATATTAATCTAAATGAGGTTTATGATAGGGAAATAGCTGATAGAGTAGCAAATGGTGTTGCAGAAAAACATAATTTAAATTCTCCTCAATATATAGGTGCTGGTGATTTTGGTGTTGCATATGATATTGGAAATGATAGAGTTTTAAAAGTAACTTCAGATAAAAGTGAAGCAATAGAAAATTTAAAATTAATAGGTAAAGATTTAAATTATATTGCTGAACCTTATAGTGTTCAATCCATAACATCAAAAACCACTGATATACCAGAAACTTACACGATTATTTTAGAGAAATTAAAAACTGATCATGGAAAAATAGGTAGACAAATGATTAGAATTAATTATGTTTTTAAAGAAATATTTGGTGTAGAATTTCCTGATGTCATTGATCATTATATTTATGGATATAATATTGGTGTTGATGAAGAATCAATTGAAAATTATTTATCGAAAAATCCAGAAGATGAGAAGTTTTTTTATGATATATTACATATTGGTGAAGAAGCTTTAAAAAATGGTATTCAAAGTATGGATTACTTAAATTATAATAATTTAGGTTATAAAAAAAATGGTGATTTAGGTTTTTATGATGTTGGTTTTGGTGATTTATATTCTATTCCTACAGAAAAACCACAAGAAGTTGAAATTGATGAAGATTTAGAATATAATCATGTTGTGGGTAATGCCACTAATGATGTTTATAGATTATCTGAAAGAAGAAAAGCATGGGTTGATGGAGCAAAAGCTGTTGAGGTAAAGAAAAAATGTAGATTAGCTGGTCTTGGTAACACTTCTGTTGCATGTAATCAAGGAGATATTAATAATTTAACATTTAAATCACTTAATGAAGCGGATATCATGTCATTGCAAGATTTACCGTTTAAAGAAGAAATTGAAAATTTAGGTGGCAAGATATTTTCAGTGGGTGGTGCTGTACGTGATGAATTTATTGGAAAAGAATCAAAAGATCTAGATATTTTAATCACAGGAATCCCAATGGATGATTTGGAAAATATTTTATCTAAGTACGGTAAAGTGGATTTGGTTGGGAAATCATTTGGTGTTATAAAATTTAAACCTGAAGGGGCAACTGAAGAAATTGATGTTGCTATTCCCAGAAAAGAACAAGCAACAGGTGAAGGTGGGCATAAAGATTTTGAAATAACATCGGATCATGAAATGCCTATTGAAGCTGATTTATTTCGTAGAGATTTCACAATAAATGCAATTGCAAAAGATATTAACGGTAATATTATTGACCCATATGGAGGACAGGAAGATTTAAAAAATAAAATCATACGTGTTGTTAACCCCAAAGCATTTGGTGAAGATCCATTAAGAATGCTTAGGGCTGTTCAATTTTCTTCTAGGTTTGGATTTACTATTGAACCTGAAACTTTAAAATTGATTAGAGACAATGCACCTAAAATTAAAGAAATTTCCCCTGAAAGAATTTTAATTGAATTAAATAAAATTGTTGAAAAGGGTGATTCTTATGTTGGGGCATTTAGTTTAAAAAATACTGGATTACTTAAACATGTTTTTGGACAAGATGCGTCACTATATGTTGGAGATGAATGGGATAATGTCAAAACAATGGGAGAGTTCATTATGTTATTAACTCATCATGTTTTAGATTCACCGTCTCAATATTATAAGGATAATTTAAAAGGTGATATTGATACGTATAAAGAAATTAAGGCATTGGAGTTTGCGTTTAATGATAAATTAAATAATAATCCGTTAAGTAATAGATCAATAGCACATAATATTTATACTACATCACCAAAAGTTTTTCAAAGTGAAATACTTCCAGATAATATTAAATTAAGTATTAATGATTTACAAAGTGGAAAATATCCAAAAAATATTAAAGAATTGGCTATTAACGGTAACGATTTAATGAATCTAGGTTATAAAGGTAAAGAAATTGGTGATACATTAAAGTCTCTATTATTGAAAACATATAATGATGAAGTGCCTAATAATCGTGAAGATTTATTGGGATATGTAAATAACAATACTACTCCCCTTAATGAAAATAAACGTGATGTTGATTTTTATGTGAATAAATATAATGAATGGAATGGTGAGGGTGGTTATTCAAAACCTACAGAGGTATCCGTATTTGAATTCCTTCAAAACAATTATGAAGATTATTCAAAAGATGAAGAATTAAATAAGGAGATATTGGACACCTTATCTAAAGAAGATATAAAAAAAATATAAATGGGAAATGTTTCATATAGTGCGGTTGTTTTAAATGAACAATCACGACAGAAGTTAATAAAAAAATTCCAATCGATAATTCCTGATGATTATGAAATAATAGTGCACCACCTAACAATAAATTTAGGTGAAATTAATCCAATATATGAAAAATATTTGGGTTTATCTGTTCGTTTACAAGTAAATGATATTGCTATGGACGATAAAGTAATTGCTTTGGGTGTTAGTGGATTTGGAAGTGATAAGAAAAAACCACATATCACATTAGCAGTAAATAGAAGCGCAGGAGGTAAACCTTTTATATCAGATAATCTAACGGATTGGAAACCATTAAAAAGGCCAATATATTTAAGTGGAATAGTAGAAGAAGTTGAATTTAAAGAATAATTAACATAAATAACTTGAATTTAAAAAATGAATAGTATGAAAAAATTAAACGAAATGCAAAATGAAATGCATAAAAAAGGTGTTGAAGTAGAAAATAATTTTATTGAGTTGGCAGAGAAAGAGAATTATTTTTGTCAAAAATCAACTAAAAAACAAGATATTGAGGAACATTGGGATGTACAACTAATAAAAAATGGGAAAGCTACATATGTTGATGTAAAAGGACAGAAAAAAGTAAATGAAGATGGTTTTACATGGATTGAATTACAAAATGTAAATGGGGATATTGGTTGGTTGTATGGATCTAAATTAAATGCTATTGTTTTTGAAAGAGAAGATAGGTTTGATTTTGTGGATGTCCATAAATTGAGAGAACTAATGGAAATCAAGATTGAAAATAAAAACGAGTTAATATTTGTTAAACCTGAAAATATTTCCGAAATGAAATATAAGAGATATATGAGGAGTGGTCGTAAAGATATTGTAATATTAACCCCAATTAAAGATATTGATGAATTTATAATCAAAACGATACACAAATAATGATAAAAACACTCTATGCTGTAGATTTTGATGGTACACTTTGTAATTCACCTGAACCCGAAGAAGGTAAAAAAATATGGGAAGATGTAACTGGTGAAAAATATCCCCATATTGGATGGTGGAGCAAAACTGAAAGTTTAGATACTGATGTTTTTGATATTGACCTATATGACACTTTGGTTGATGTTATAAAAAAGGGTGTTTTTAATGAAGAATCTTATGCTATTATTTTAACAAATCGCTTAGAAAAATTAAGACCTGAAGTTCAAAACATTTTAGATTTAAATAATGTTGGGGTGGATTTTCTTGATATGAAAAAAAATAACAAAGATAAGGGTGAGAGAATATTAGAATATCTCGATACGTTTCCAGATTTAGAAGAGATTAATGTTTATGATGATAGACCAAAGGAGATTGAATCGTTTAAAAGCGTTATTGATAAAATGCCCTCAAATATATCCTTTAATATTTATTTAGTGGATAATGATAATATTACATTAGCTAATTTCAATAATAAGAAAAAAATAGTAAAGATTATTAAAGAAGAGATTATTAAGTTTTTCAAATAACTCGTATTTATATAAAAAACAATAAAATGATAGACATGCGATTTAGACCATATCATTTACCACAAGTTAATGCACCGTATAATATTGTGATAGATAAATTAGATGATGAGGGTGTTAATTATGAGATAATGGATGTCGATCCAAATACGTTAAATGCATCTCAAGGTGTGGTTTTATCTGATGTAGTGAATAAAGTTAAAAGCGACAATAAAAATCCAATATGGGTTGATACTGATAATAATGTTCTTGATGGTCATCATCGATTCGTTAAAGCATTAGTTGATGATTCATCAATAAGAATAGTGAAAATTGGTATGTCAAACAAAGATGCTTGTAGATTATTGAATAAAATACAAGACATTTATGATTATGATGAACAACAAGGAATGGAAGAAGTAGTTACTCAAAACATCATTAATGCTAATAACGATAGTGACGGTGATGTATCATATGCTGAATTTTTAGAATCTTTAGAAGATACTAATGAAACATCTAAAAATCCACAAACAATTAAAGCATATAGAAAGGGTGCTATAATGGAAAATTCAACAATTGGGAATTTTTTTATATTAAAACCATCAGAGGGGTTTGAGGAGTATGAAATTGATTTTGAAAATCTTTTAAATACTGATGATTTAGATATTAATTATAGTGAAAAGAAAACACCAATCGAAGTATTATGTTCGGTATGGTTTCCTCATATTAATTTCGATGATTTGAGTAAGAAGCAAGGAATTGATATAATGGATTTAAAAAATAAAGCAGTTTCAGAAAAAGCCAGAAAAAGTGGTTATGATGGAATTAAATATGGAGATAAATTATTACAGGGATTTAAATAATTAAAACATGGGAACTTATAAAATAACCAATATAACAAATTTATTAGGTAAAAGAGATTATAAATACAATTCTACGTTGGATGTAGATTATGTGGATGGTTTAATCAAGAAAAAAATAAAAATTAAAGCAGGAGAAAGCGTTAATTTAACAATAGATAATTTACCATTGTCAGTGCATAGACTAAGGGTAAAGAATTTCATCATCGTTAATGAAATTGAAAAGGTAGTAGAGGTGAAACAAAAAAAGAAAAAAGTTGTTACATCTAAACCAAAAGTAAAATCAAAAAAAGAATCAACTAAAAAAACTACCACAACATCAACTAAAAAAGGTACATCATATTCAAAAAAGAAAAGCGATACTAAAGATTATGATGATGAATCTGAATCGTTTTCATCTTAAATAAGGTACTTTAATTTAAACATTTAAGCATTAATATGAAAATATTAGTGCTTTTTTTCGTTTATAACCGTCCTTTTCAAAAACTTTATGTATTTATAATAAATTATACATTTTTACAATAATTTATAAAAAAATATATGAAAGAAAAAGTTAGAATCTTATTTTATAATTTAGATGGAGCAGGAGTTAATTATTTTCGTACTTTAACACCAGCCACAGAAATGGACAAAAACCATTCAGATGATTTTTATGTGGAAATTAATAGTGATATTGATTTTAATAAACCAGAAACATTAGATTATTTAAAATCTTTTAATATTATCCATTATCATAGACAGTTAGTAGGTGATCTTAGACAAATGGTAGCTTTAGCTGGTGAATTGAAAAAGAATGGAACTAAGTTAGTTGTCGATATTGATGATTACTGGGTTTTACATAAAAAACACCCATTTTATAGTTTAAGTAAAGAAAAGAAAATGCATATTCCAATTATTGAGAATTTGAAAATTGCGGATTATGTTACCACTACAACTGATTTATTTGCTAAAGAAATAAAAAAAATAACAGGTAAGGATAATGTTATTGTTCTACATAATTCAATTGAACCTGAATGGATGAAACAATTTCAAGATAATTGGAAACCTGATCCTGATGGTTTGGTTAGAATAACATATGCTGCTGGTTCATCACATATGATTGATCTTGAACAACTTGAAGGTGTTATGAATGTTTTAGGTGGTGATCCTGAATTAAAGGGAAAATATAAGATAATACTTGCTGGTTGGGATGCTGATGGTACAACAACAGATGTTACATTTAATAAAGACTTTAGTAAGGAACTTCAAGAAAAAGGTTTATGGGATAGGGAAATGGTAAAAGCCATTAATAAAAGTAGAGGTAATGTAGATTTATTACCTAATTTATCTGATGATTTGAAAACTAAATATAGGGATAAGGTTTTTAGTTCAAATAAGAGAGATATTAAATCGGAAGAAAGCGTATATTTGTTTTATGAAAATATTTTAACTGATAAACATAGTATAATTGAAAATAAAGATTATCTACAATGGTTAAATAATTTTGAGAGAAACGTTACATATCCTGATGAGGGAAATTTTGCAAGGAGATGGACACAAAAAGCAAACACATATGCAAATGTTCTTAATGAAACTGATATAGTTATTGCTCCATTAGATAATAATGAGTTTAATACCATGAAAAGTAATTTGAAACAAGTTGAATGTTGGACAAGAAAACTTCCTGTTGTATGCTCTGATATTCCTCCTTATAATGTTCATGGTAAACATATGGAGAATTGTATATTAATACCATCTAAAAAGAATGCAAGAAAATATTGGCAGAGATATTTAAAGAAACTGATATTGGATGCTGATTTAAGAAAAAAACTTGGTGAGCAACTTTATGAAGATTTTAAGGTTGAATATAATTTAAAAGATGTTACAGAAAAACGTGCAGAGTTTTATAAGAAAATAATACAATAAAAAATAAATGAAATGGAATTTGTCAAATTGATAAAAAATAAAATCGATATTTTTAAAAGAAAGAAACATATTCATAATATTATCATGAATAATCGAAGTAGTGCTGGACTTAATAAAAAGAGTTTATTGTCATTAAAAAAATCATTATTTATTGCAACTAAAATCTTGAAAACAGAATCAGAAATTAAGAAAAGTTACTATAAAAAAAATAATTACGATAGGTTTATTGTTGAATTAAAAGAAATGATTTCTAATCATTATGGCAGCGAATTTAAAGAACTTTCAGAAAAACATGATAGTCTTTCTTTAAGAGAAAAAGGGTTATATAAAGAAATAAATGTTCTTAAATTAAAATTAAAGGAATAAATTTAAATAATATATGTTAAATTTTTTAAAAAAAATAGTTCTTTGGTTTTATGTTAGATATATTTCATTAATGAATCATATTGGCATAGGATTGTATTATACGGAAAGTGAGATATTAAAAGCTGACCCAAATAATATTGATGAAAAAGATAAAAGGATTCAAAGAAAATTACATAGAAATCCTGTTATTGAAAAATTTTATGCTGGACAACGTGATGAACAGTATGCACAAGATTATTATGAAACATTAAAAAAAGCTGATCGTTTTATGAAAAAGAGCACACAACATAAAATGGCAGTAGCTGCTGATAAACACGGTACTAATTATGGTTTAAAAGATCAATATGGAAGACGTTATGAACACTATGGTTTTTTTGATGATAAACATAAACATTCAGGTAAAACTATGGGAGAAGTTCTTGAATTAGAATTTGAAGAACGGAGAACTAAAGATGATGATTATGAATTATTATATATTTATGACAATAAACCAATTGAAGTTAGTTTAAATAGTATGTTAAATGTGGCAGAAGATGGTGAAAATGATATATTTAATAACTTACAAAAATCAAAAAAGTTTAAATTTCCTATTTCGATAACTCGAAAAAATAAAGAGACTATTAATAAGATAGAAGAACTTTCAGAATTTTTACATGTAAAAAAAATAGGTTTTGAATACAGATTATTGGAATTTTTTATACCTTTGAAGTTCAAAACTAATGAAATTCCTGATGATAGTGATGTGTTTAAAGAAATACTTGATTTAGGGAATGTCTACATAAGAAACGAATACAACGAATTAAAGGGATTTGGAATAATGAAATTTATAAAAAGAATTACCCACAATAACATGTATGATGTATGGAAATTTGAGGGAATTGAAATGGATAATGTTTAGATTAAAGATAAAATAATATGTCAAAATTTTTAGAAGAATTAAAAAAAGCGGTAGAAACTGGAAAAATTAATTCAGAAGCTGCAAATAAAATAAATGAAATAGATAAATTGGCTGAGACTAAATCAATTAATTTAGATAAAACACCTGAATCAATAGAGAAGGGATTAGGAGAATTAAAATCAATAAAACCCACCGACCCAATATCTCAAGATGAATTTGAAGAAAGCAGAAAAAGATATGAAGAAAATATGATTTTCATAAAACAAGAAGATTATATTAATTCATCATTAAAAGGGTTAATGAAAACTGAAAATCTGATATACGATAATATTGGTAATTTATTTGTTCATATTGAAAACATTGAAAAAAACACTAAAGATTTTTCAAAAATTGAAGGATACGATAAATTATTTAAATATATAGGAGAATTGAAAAAAAGTTTTAATAAGTTTATTAATCATTAAATATATATAAAATGGTAAAATTTGAAGAACCGTCTGATGACGTAATTGAGGTGTTTGAAAAAGTAAAAAAATCTAAATTAATTCCTGATTGGGTGCAATTTGAAGTGCTTGTTAATAATAAAATGAAACAAGTATATAAAATCATGAAGATGACTGATTTAGTTGAAACATTAAGTAAGGGTGTTAATTTCGCTATTATTGTAAATGAAGAAATTTTCGATGATTTAACTAGTGAGCAACAAGAAATGCTTATGGATGAATGTATTGCTGGCGTTGGTGTTTCAGAAACAGACACATTAATGTTAGATAAGCCCGATATTAATACATATACTGGGGTGCTTCAAAAATATGGTCATGATTCAGTTATTACTCTTCATGAATCGATAAAAAGTTTATTTGATAAGAAAAAAGAGGAAGAAGATATGATGAAAGCAGAAAGAAAATCAAAAAGCAGATAGTCTTAATACTATTATTTTTCAAAAGAAAAAAGCCTAACAATAATGTTAGGCTTTTTTTATTTCAAGTATTTATAAAAAAATATTTAAAAATGGTTTCATATAACATTAAATTCCCCCTTAATGACGATAATACGTCAAATAAACTATTTTCAATGAATAATGTAACTAAAGATGCGTTTAGTTCAGATTTATTGTTACTATTATTAACAAAAAAAGGAGAAAGATATTATGAACCTAATTATGGTACAGATTTATTGAAATATATTTTTGAACCAAATGATACATTAACTAACACAGATATTGAACAAGAAATAAAAAGCACGGTTTCATTATATATCCCAAGTTTAAAAATCAGTTCAATTAGTTTTAACAAAGATCATGATGAACAAGGTTTTCCGATTTCAGATAATCAGTTAAATGTAAACATAAAATTTGTATTCACTGAGGGAACATTTAGTGAAGAAGGATCTATAGATATCTTATTTTAATATATAAAAAAATGGCAGAAAATATAAACAATATTATTCGATTTGGAAGTAGAACATTCAGTGAAATAAAAACTGACTTAATATCATATATTAGACAAGCATATCCTGATGTTCTCAGTGATTTTACTGATTCTAGTGTTGGTGCAATGTTAATTGATCTTAATGCGGGTGTAACTAATAATTTATCGGTAAATACTGATCGTCTTTTTCAAGAAACACAATTAGATTATGCACAACAACGATCTTCAATATTGAATATCGCAAAAAATATGGGTTTTAATATACCAGCAAAAAGACCAGCTATAACGGTTGCTGATTTTACTGTAACGATACCAGTAAAAGGGAATGCCCCTGATCCAACATATTATCCAATATTAGAAACTGGTGCACAAATTAATGGTGGTAGTAAAACGTTTGAAACACAAAATAGAATTGATTGGAGTTCACCTCTTAGTAATCTAGGAGATTATAATCGTTCTATTATTCCTAATTTAGATTCAAATGGTGTGATTATAAGTTATTTGGTAACAAAAAGAGAAATAGTTGTAAATGGAACTACATCAATATTTAAAAAAATTATTTCATCTGGAGATGTTGTACCGTTTTTTAATGTTCTATTACCTGATGCTGATGTTATTGAAATTAGTAATGTGATTTTATTAGAAGGTACTAATTATTCTACCGATCCATCACTAAATGATTTTTTTAACGATGAATATAGGTTTTATGAGGTAGACTATTTAGCACAACAAAGAGTTTTTGTTAAAGATGTGGCAAGTTCGGAGAAGAATGATAACACCGATAACCTCAAAGCTGCTCGTTGGATGGATATCACCAAAAAATTCATAAAAGAATTTACAGTAAACGGTTATTGTAAACTAATATTTGGTTCGGGTGATGGTGAATCAAACGCATTTAAAGATGGTTTATTAAAAGAGGGGGTAAACAATAAAGCGTTTTTAGATAATTTCATTAATAATACCGCATTAGGTGAAAAATTAAAAGCGAATTACACTCTTTTTATTCGATATAGAACAGGTGGTGGGAGCAATTCTAATATTGGTGCAAATATTTTAACGAATTTAGGTAATTATAATTTAGAAGTTTTAGGTGCTAATCAAAAATTTAATCAAGAAATACAAAGAAGTTTAAGTGTAACTAATCCGATTCCCGCTATAGGTGGTAATGATGGTTTGAGTGTTGAACAAATACGACAATTAGTTAAATATAATTTTTCGAGTCAATATAGAGATGTTACATTGACGGATTATCTGTTACAGATATACAAGATGCCCGGGGAATTCGGTTCACCCTTCCGAGCAAATGCATTTAAAATAAATAATAAAGTGGTAATGTCTATTATTAATATTGGTTCAGATGGTAAATTATCTAATACAAGTAATACTTTATTAAAAGAAAATATTACAGAATATATTTCTCAATATCGAATGATTAACGATTATGTTGAAATAAAAGATGGTAAGATTTTTAATTTGGCTTTTGATATTGATGTGTATGTTGAAAATGTTTCAAATAATCAAGTAGCTAATAGTATAATTACTATCGTGAAAGAATATTTTAATATCGATAACTATGAAATGAATGAGGATATCTTTTTAGGTAGACTTGAAAAGGAAATATTGAACGCTAATGGTGTTATTAATATTATCAGTATAAAAGTTTACAATAAGATTGGAGGTGGTCAATATTCAAATAATATAATATCACAGGAGATAGTTGATAGTGATACAGGTGAAATTAAAATAATCAATAACACAATTTATTCTACACAGGATTCTATGTTTGAAATAAAATATCCTGAACGAGATATTAAATTATTTTTACGTAAAAGTACGGTTTAAATAATGGAAAAAATAAAAAAAACCATATTACAAATAACAACAACAGGAACAACGACAGGATGTACTGGTACATGTAGGGTAATTATTCCTGATTTAACTGCGGTTTACCATTTAAAGGTTTCGTTAACTCAAGAAGCACATGAATGGGGAATTTTTGATGTGATGTTTCCTGATGATGTGGAATCTAATGAAATAATAGGAATAATAGATAGATAAAATAAATGCAAATAACAGGATCATCAAGTAGTAGATTAAGTGAATTACGTAAATATACGGTAACTAATATATTTAATGAACAATATCCATCTGGGGGTAATATTAATAATGATGGTGTTGATTTTTCGAATTCAATAGAAAATGAAAATGTTATATATTATATTGGTGGTATCAAATATATTGATTTATATGTTGATGATATCGTTTCAACTAATTTTATTTATACCTCAACAGGTATTGTAGATTATACTGATTATTCAATATATAAAGATCCAAATAAAGAAAGAATTATTGAGAATCCTAAAATAACTAATGATGTATTTATTATTAGACAAGAATTAACTGCATTTGAAAAAAATTTTAGATTACAATATATTGGTAATTTGATTGAGCTAGAAACTTATGCAAGTGGTAAAGTTTTCAATATTGTAAATAATACATAAATTAAAAATATAAAAAGTGAGTATAGGAGTTTTTGGTACAAACAGACCCGCAGATGTAAATATAGATGATATCGCTATATATTATAATTATACCCCTAATAGAGAAACGTATAATAACACGATAATTAAAATCGAAGATCCAAATACTCTATTAGAATATACATATTTACCTGAAAGTGATGATAATTATGTTGTTGATAATGAAAATTTATTAGAGGGGTTATATAATTTAAATTTACCTGCAACAATATTTAATCAACTTGGGATATATACTATATATCTTAAACCTAAAATAATTAAAACGGTGATATTGGATTGTAGCGTATTATCTTCTTTACCTAATGTAAAGGGTATTGTTATTGATTCAAATACCTTACCTGAAAATTTAAGAGTTAATAATTCTTTACAGGGATATAGAATTGAATATATTGATGTTGATACTGGAAATAAAGTGAGAAATATGGTACGTTATGTTGTAACGTCAAATAAAGTTGTTCCTGTAAATGAAAATGTGGGAAATACTTTTCAAAAATCAACTAGATATAGATTTGATGAAAGCGGTACTTTAATATTTTTACAATTAACCCCAAGTAGCTCATCGAATGTAAAACCAAATCAGTTACCTTATATTGGTGTTCAAGATCAAACAATATTATTATCTAACACATTTTTCTCTCCTCTTGTTATAGAAGTGGATATGGTTGAAAATACAATTGAAACTTTAACTAATTTAGTTGTAGGTGAAAAAATAATGGATATTGATAATGGTATTATTACTCATTATGATGAAAATAGAGAAATAACCAGACAGTTTGATAGATATGAAATTAAAGATGATGTTGGTGATGTGTCATTATATGAAGTTCTGGAACGAAGAACTAATATTGATGAGTCGCAGGATTTTAATGAGATTACTGATTTTTAATGGTTTACGTATATGGGAAGAGTAAAAGTAGTAAATAGTAGTAATGATTCTAATATCAAAAGTAATGTGTTAAGTGAGTTATCAGCAGATGCGTTATTTACATTTGGTAGTTTCACCGTTACATCAAATTTTGATGGTAAAGTCCCTATTGATTATACTAAACAATTAAGTAGTTTTGTTACACCTGTTACATTAGAAACAATAGGTATTGATGAAGCCGAATCTGATATTATTTATGATAATACGATAAACGTAATACCTAATTTAGATAAATCAGATTTAAAAACATTTGTTAGATTTGGTTCTGGTTATGAATTTCTTAGAGTATCGGTAGAAAACGTGTTGGTGAATTACCCGGGAAGTCTCTTTATTAATTCCCAAACCCTTCGAGGTGGTAACGTTACTTATTATGATTTCACATATAATCCCTTAACAAATAAAGCAATATTTACTATTCCAATGGATTATGTTGTTAATACCTTTGGATTGATTGTAGATATGGGGAATCAAACTCAACCAGATGACATTGAGTTAAAAAATTTAAATATTTCTTATAGTAAATATGTTGTATGGAGTTCAACTTTTTCTGGTGAAGCATATCCTGTTATAGGGTTTAGTGGATTTACAAGTGGCAATAAAAATTTAAGAATTGAAACAGTAGGTAATCCTTTTCCTAGTATTACTGGAACTAGTGGTTCATTTAATATACATATTAAACCAAATAATCTAATATTCGAAGAATATAGATCAACATTAAATGATTATGAAAAATATATTGTTTCATTTAGGGATGAAGAAAGGGGATTTTCTTTTAAATTAAAAGATCCCACTTTACTTGATGATGGAACTATTACGTATAACAATACGATTATTATATGGCCAACTAGTGATGGATATAACATTGATGTTAATACCCAAGGATATTCCGTTTTTTTACAGGTGGTTTTAACTATTGGTGAAAAATATGATAAAATTAAAACCGATTTAATATCTAGATTTTTAACACCGTCATCATTAAAAACATATGATCTTACTGAAGAGGGTAAGATGAATAAATTGTTAAGGATATATGGTAGAGAATTTGATCAGATGAGAGAATTTATCGATTCTTTGGTTTATGTTAATAAAATTACATACGATAAAATAAATAACGTACCTGATCAATTAATAAAAAATTTATCGAATACATTTGGATGGGATTATTTCTCATTAGTTAATGAAGAAGAATTAATTAATAGTTTTTTTAGTATCGATGAGAAAGAAAGGATCATGAATGATGATTTGTTACCTTCTGAAATAGATATTGAACTTTGGAGAAGAATTTTATTAAATACTAATTATTTTTGGAAAACTAAAGGAACTAGAGAAGCAATTAAATCTATTTTTCTTTTAATTGGAATACCTGAACCTTTTATTAATATAACTGAATATGTGTATACTGTTGATAATAAAATAGATCCGAGGACAGTAGATTTATTACCATCAGAATATCCATCTAATTCATTGCCTTATGATACAAGTGGTTATCCGATAGCACCACTAGAATCTAGTGATTTCTTTTTTCAATATTCAGGTAACACTGATAGTGGACAAGCATATATGGACGTTTTTCGTATGGCAGGTTTTACTTTATCTAGAACAGAAGATAATAAAAAATCATGGATACAAACAGGTGCAACTACAAGAGTAGATGACACAACATCTAAATATCAACAACTTGATAGTAAATTGGTTTTAAATACTAAAGAAGTGGATGTTGCATTAGATACAGCAAGGGGAATAGAATATGATGTATATGATTACATAAAAAATACGGATTTTCCTGCTAATTCTAGTGGCTATACGTTACCGTATTCATATGTCAATGTCTCATTAAGTTATAGTGGTTCTGAGAATACATTTACGTTACCAGCACGATATGATAAAGCTGAGGGTGATTTAGAAGTTCGTTTTAATGGAATATTATTAAATGCCCCTAAAGAATATAGTGGTGGTACTATTTATGATGAATTGACTGAAGCTGATTATACTGTTTCTGGTAATGAATTTACTTTAACACATAGTGCCATTACTTCTGGAAATAGAAGGGATGTGGTTGAAGCAACTTATATATATTCAGGTGCTACACAATCAATTAGTGGTATTAGTGTTCAATATATAGTTACAAGAATAAGTCCTAATTTAGCAACAGGCACAACTATTCCATTACCATCAGCATCTAGTGGTGATGTACAATTAACGATTAATGGTATCGCTTTAACTAAAGGAACAAATCAATTTGCTGCGGATTATGTTATTGATCCAAATAATCCTGAACAAATAGTACTAACAAATTCCGAATTAATATCATATTTGGCTGTAAACCCATATATTCAAGTAGCATATATAAATGTTAGTGGGAGTACAAGTATAGCTGTAAAGAGTGAGATATATAGAATTGATAGTTTTAGTGGAAGTAAGTTATATTTTAATGCAGCAGCAAATAAATATGTTTTTAGATTAAATTATAAAGTTAATAATGCTGAAGAAATTAAGATATTGATTGATGGTATTGCACTTGAACCAAATACTGATTATAGTATCAACACAACCAATCAATATGAAATATTTTTACCAAAGGGTTTAAAATATGGTAGTGTAATAAGCACTTATTATTTAATTGGTGGAGATGATTATTTTGAACCTATTGTTGGGAATGATTATGGTCTTGGTGATATTAGTGATTTATCATTTCTTCAATTTATTGAATTAGTACAAAGAAAATTAATAAATGCTAAAAACAGAAAAGTGGTTACTAACCATAAAGGTGGTTGGTATCCTGCATTGTTAAGAATATATACTGATTATTTAAAAAGAGCTGATTTAGATGATGATAACCCATTAAAATCTAATGGTTATACATTTACTAATTTATATCCCTTTTTAAGTAAATATAATTCTTTCTTTCAAAGATTTGTAGATCAATTATTGTCTGCCACAGTAATTTTAAGAAAAGGTGGTTTATTAATTAGGAATAGTATATTTACCAGACAAAAATTCACATATAAAAGAGGTGTTAATTTCGATAAGACTGTCAATTATTTTGGTGATGATGGGAGTGTTTTCTTAAAAAGACCATTATCAAAAAGTGGTGAATGGACTGATGATTATGTTTGTGTAGATAATCCTTGTTTTGGTTTTGTGGTTAGTGATATCATTATTGAATATCCTACAACTACCACAACTACAACAGCATATCCATATGGTTCAGTAGTTACATTAGACACTACACTTACACAACAAACCATTTCAACACCAAGTAATAGTGGAAAATATCGTAAAAGTGATGTGTTATTTACATTCACCCCTGAAATCATACCTAATTATGAAGTTACATTGAAATTGGACTATACTATTATGCAAAGTGTTACAGGAGCAACATCACAAGATTTATCAGAAGCTGTTATTAATATTGATGTAAATGGTAATGTAGGATTTATAACATATAATAATATTGGAACATTAAATGGTAGTGAACTAATTTCTTTAGTAATAGGTGATGTTTTAAAAGTTACATTAGAAAACACAGCATTAATAGGTACAGGTGGTACACTTATTAGTTCAGAAACGATATTAACACCAACAGTTGTTAGTGTAACACCAAGTGGTGGTAGTTTTACATTCACACCGTCTTCAGTAACTAATTTAATTAAATCAACATAGATATGAAATTTTTAGTCGCCTTACCAGATTCGAATTATTTTTTATGGCAAATGCTTGTCCAAATTAATAACTTTAGAAAATGGGGATATGAAAAAGACACGATATATGTTATAGGAAAAAATAAACATCAGATAAGTAATACGTTGATGAATATAATGGATGGTGATATAAAATCAGAATTTCATATAATTAATGATACTAGAAAAAATCCCCAATATTCTTCTTCTTTACGTCCACATATTTTAGCTAAACTATTTGATAGTAATCCTGAAATGGAGAAAGAAACTTTTTTTTATATTGATCCTGATGTCATATTTACAAAAAAAATGAAGATTAATGATTTAGAAAAAAATGATATTTGGTATTTAAGTGATACACGTTCTTATATTGACAGTAAGTATATTAAAGGCAAAAGCGATAAACTTTTTCTTGAAATGTGTAATATAGTTGGAATTAAACCAGAAATTGTAGAAAAAAATGATAATAATGCAGGGGGTGCACAATATTTAATGAAAAATTTAACAAAGGAATATTGGGAAAAAGTTGAAAAAGATTCAGAGAATTTATTTAAACATATGGTGGAAACATCTAATAAATATAATCCAAAACATCCTATTCAATCTTGGACTTCTGATATGTGGGCAGTTTTGTGGAATGCGTGGTTATTTGGACATGAAACAAAATTATCTAAAAGAATAAATTTTTCTTGGGCAACCGATTTAACAAAAAAATGGAATGATAATTCTATTTATCATAATGCAGGTGCTGTAAGTGGAGATAAAACATTTTTTGTGAAAACAGAACATCAAATATCACCATTTAATAAGAAACTTAAAGCAGATAAAAAATACTGTTCTTTTAATTATATTAAAGAAATAAAAAATACTGAAAAGAATTTCGAAAATATATTATTTTAATTATGAAAAATGCCAGAAAATATATTTTAAATTTAAGCGATGTTATGAGTTGTGGCATCGGTAGTGAACATAATAATTCTATCCAATATAATATGTTGGATGAGTTTAATATTACATATAATACAACACCACCAATATCACATACATATCCTGAAATAACAACAGAAGATTTAAAATTTCTTTCTGTATTGGAATATGAAAAAAGAGTTATTGATTATATTGATGTAATGGAAATTGATGATACATATGAAAAAGAATTTCTATTTAATAGTGCAGTAGTTGAAGAAGAAGATTGTACTTTTTATTGTCAATTAAATCCTAATTTTTTGGTTTATAAATTTTTAAGTGGCATTAGGGTAGTGAATATTGGGAAAGTAAATGGAATTGCTCAATATCGTGTATATCCTTCTTCTGCAAATCCTGATGATTATTCGTGGAAAACAAATCCAAGTTTTCTTAATTTAGATCAAAATGGTACTTATAATGTTGAAATAAGAGATTATTTTGAAAATGATGATATATGTAAATTTGTTAAATTAGTTTCAATGCCGTTATTAATACCAAGTACCACTATTAACATACAAAATAAATTAATTGGTTTAAATGAAATTAGTTCTAATGAAACAAATACTTATTCATATAAAAATGGATGTATTGAAATTACTGATCCATTAACTATTAATGAAAAAGTTTCTATAGATTATGTTGCAAATATTACTGCTATAGGAGAAGGAGAAGCATCAGTACATTTTACTTGTCAACCTAATGGCACAATTGGATTTGAAAATCACACATATATTTCAAATTTAACACCAAATTCACCTAGAACAGGTTCTATTGACATGTGTTATGGTGATATTGTTTGTTATAATGTAATGGTACAAGATGCTTCATATGGTTCAAATTTAGAAGCTAATTTTTGTTTAACATCGGTTAATGGTCTTGGAACAACTTATCCTTCAATAGATGTTGCTAATTGTTCTGTTAGTGTATCTAAAAGTATTATTCCGTTGCAAACTGAAGTTAGTTTTGATTATGTAACTGGATGTAGTACAACAGTACATAATACAATTGGGGTTATGGCATTTTCCAATCCAATTCCAGATGGTCAATGTGTAACAATTGATTTAATTGGTACAAATATGAGAGAAAATGACGCTAGTTCTTATACGGTAATAAAATGTAAACCTGATGGTGGTTCACAATATTTATCATATTATGAGTTTGATGGTGATTCTGTTCAACCACAAACACCAACATTGGTTGTATGTGGTGGTGACAGTGTTTGTTATGATGTTACAGTGTTACTTTATAGTGAAGAAAGTCCAGTAACAAGTACAGCAGATGTGTCATTATGTATTGAAAATGTGGGTGGTTCATTTGGTGTTAACCCTATGATAACTACTGTAACAAGTGGTCATACAATTACTGATTCAATATCATCTTTTACACCAGATATTATTTTATCTGTTTGTAGAAATACTAATGAGGGAATAGTACCATCTAATGGTTATATAAATCTAACCCCTCCATTAACAAGTTCAGCACAAAATATAAATACACATTTTGAAGTATGTCAAGTTGTTTGTGGTTTAGATAATAATGAAACGTATTTTAGAATATATAGAAAATCACCAGATAATAGTCTTTTTGAATTATTTAATGCAGGTGTTAATAGTGGAGATGAAGATATTTCAACAGGTAGTTTCAGTATGGAATATGGATATATTTATTGTTATATTAATAGTGTTGATAATGTAGGTGAATATGCTTGTTCTGAATTTAGGGTTACAAGTGTGGGTAGCAGCACAAATAATCCACAAATTGATACTCAAATTGGTAAAGATAGAGATGTTTTAACAGAGGGTATGGAATAAAGTATTAAAACCATAAAATAAATTTAATTGTATTTATGTAAAAGGTAATATTAAATGGCATTTATTGATAAAAAAAACCCAGTAGTATTAAATATAAAGTTAACATCCAAAGGAAGAGAATTACTTTCTGAAGGTAAGTTAGATTTCAAATACTATGCTATGGGTGATAGTGAAATTGATTATAATTTTTATGGTGAAACTAATTACGACCCATTTTATTCAAGTGTGTTAAGACCAGCAGATAAAAACCCCAATATAATTTCATTTATAACAAGAGAAATATCTGGCGAAACATTAAACGAGATTAATAATGTACCGTCTACACCATCAATAGTGGAAAATACTGTTCAACCATTAGGGTTTTTCGATATTAATGAAAGCGAAGTAAATTTTATTACAGATACTAATCATGTAAAACAACCTGATATTAAAATTGAGATTGATGAAGTTACAGGGAGTACTACATTAAATTTATATAAATCTTCAACATATTTAGCAAATGTTAATGAACCAAGTGTTGGTGATTTTCTTGTAGTAAGATGGACAAATAAAAATGATCTTGATGGGGGTGTTACAGGATATACTATAAATATAAACAAACCAACACCAATTATAATATATAAAATACAGGGTATTATTTCTGGTACACTTGCTAATGATGATTTAGTGGTAGAAGTAGATAGAAATTTACCTGATTTCAGTGTTATAACAGGAGGTAGTTCCAATATAATTGCAAGTGCATTGGTATATTATAATTATTCTGATTTTACTGGAAGTACAATATATAATGATAGTTCTACTGATTATTTAAATGAAAGTGTTTTAACTTTCTTAGAAAATTGTCAATGTTCATATGATAATTTTCCGTTTTGGAATATGTCTATTATTTTTACGGATGAAATTATTGGTGTTCAAGAAGATAATAAAAAATATAATACATTTAATACGAAAAAATATGGCGGTTTTGTTTCATATATTCAAAATCAAGCTCCTGTTTTAAAAAAATTAGGTGTTATTCACTATTCCAATGTTTCACCAGCTAACACATATGGTGAAGAATTATATGTGGATATTCCTGATGAAAAAATCCCTGTTTTAGATTTACCCACATTAATGTGGCATAAATCATCTGGAAATACTTTAGGATTGAAATTAAAAGCAAGTGGTTCGTTAATAATTTTAACTGGTGAAACTAAATCATTAAATACTAATTATTATGATCTTGTAGATTATGTTGGGAATGTTGTAGGAAAGGTATTCACTGATTTAAAGTTATTTGTAATTGAAGATCAGGAATTAATATTTGCAATGTCATATAAATCAAATAGATCATGGACACTTCCTAATTATACAGTGGGACTTAATGATAATGTTACTTTAGGTTGTGCTACATGTGAAATAGATTTCGATATGGTAGTAACTAATCCAACAACAATAAGTAGTAATGATGGTACTATTTATATTAACAATATAATTAATCAAACATCAGGTAGTCAATTAATATTAACTGTTAGCGGTCAAACTAGTGGTCAAGTATATTTCAACACAATCACAACAGACGTTCTTATTACTGGATTAAGTGCTGATACTTATTTTGTTATTATTAATGATATGGGAGCATTAAATTGTCAAGGTCAATTCGTTACTTTAACAATTCCATCAAGTAGTATGGGTGTATATGATTATGAAGCAACACAAAGCGGATTAGATCCTGATTTCAATTTAACAATTACCAACCCAACAACTATTGGTGTTGATATAAGTGATGTTGGTACAGTATATGGCGCAACTCCTTCACCGTATATTGGTATAATGGATTATGGTGATATGTCAGCAGTATCTTATTCATCTCTTGGTACATATAAAGAATTTAATTTAACGTTTGAAGCTGCTTATACAATATATATTAAAGATGTTACTACTGGTGGTGATTTTATTGTAAGTAAAAATTATGTTGCAGCAGGTAACCCATTAAATAGTGGATTTTCTATATCAAACGAGCAAACTGGTGTTAACGGAACATATGTTTTAGTTAGTAATTATCTTGTTTCTATAAACAGTGGAGTTAATCCAATTGTTGGTGACATTGAATTTACTATTTATTCAACATCATCATATCCAACAACATGGGAAACATTACCAACTGGGGAAGCAGTAGGGTCATCAATGAAGTTATATTTTAATGGTAACGATACATATGAAGTTAAGGTTAGAGAAAGACAAGGAACTATTGAAATGTATGAAATAAGTAAATCGATAATAATAAGTTAATAATGGCAGATATAAGATTTAAAATAAGCGGAGACACTGAACCCTTTTCAGTTAAACTTTGGAATAGTAGTTGTTCTAGTATAGTTCAAGAAAAAGTTGTGGAATATCCTGATACTTGTGTTATATTGGGTGGACTACAACCCATTACTACTTATCATGTTAATGTAACAGATAATATAAATTTTAATATTTCTGAAAGCTATACAACACCTACAGCATTAATACCACTATTACCACCAGAAAAAAACTTTTATTTAGAGGGTACTGTTTATAATCCTGATGAGTATACTGCATTTTTAACTGGTGATAAGCGTTTATTAATTGAACCACCATTAGGTGTTGGTGAAATGGTTGATTTAACTTTTAACGTATTTACGTGTGATAATATTAATATAACTGATGATAATGTTCAATTATATAGAAATAATATGGCTATCCCAATAAAAAGTTTTATTGATAGTGGTTCTGAAAATTATACAATAAATAATGTCACATCCATTGATAATATATGTTATACATTATCATCAATTTGTCATAATGGAGCAACTGGAGACATAATTGGTTGCTCTACATTAAATTTAACTGGTGTGAATTCGGTTGGAAGTGCATCAATTAGTCCGAATATTGGTTCACCATCAACACAAAAAGTGGCAATATCTGCAACAAATAATGTGTTTACTTTAACACCTATTGAATTTAATTTTCCGAAAGAGGGTGATTCAATAATAGCGAAAATGAATTCAACAGAATCATGGTATTATGAAAATCCCGTTGAAGGTAAAGTTATATTCCCATTAGGATTTTTTGTATCACCAATAAGTGGGGGTGCTGGTCTTACTGATATTACAGTAACGGCAACGGAAAATTTTGGTATTACTAGATCAGGACAACTTAATTTTATACAAAATGATACTAATGGTGATTTTATAATAACTGCTAGTCTTAATCAAACAGGTGCTCCAGCAGCTATAACTGTTAACCCACCTAATATCTTTTTCGGTAGTGGTGAACTTACTAAAAACGTATTAGTTACCTCTTCCCCATATGGTTGGGAAATTGCAGATATAGAAAATGATATACCAACTTGGGTTACTTCAGTTTTACCAATTTCATCTAATAATCTTGAAACTAATTTTGAAATTAATGTTACACCATTAAGTAAACCGGGAATTAAAACTGATAGTATTAAATTCACACAAATAGGTGGTGATAATATAACAACATCTTTAGTTGTAACACAGTCTAATACTATTTCTCCAATCGAACCACCATCTTCATCGGATAGTATTACTGTCAGAGCTTCTGGAAATGACAATACTGTTAATTGGAATGAATCAATGTTAGTGGATATAACAGCTTCATCAAATTGGGAAGTGGGTTTTTTACCAAATTTTGTGACTTCTGTAAATCCACCATCAGGTTCAATTGAAAATAATCAAGCTGAAATAAATCTTGAAGAAAATGAAACGGGTTCTGATAGAGATATAACAGTATGGTTTAGATTACAATCTAACACATCAATAAAGGATAGTATAACTATAAAACAATTAAAGATGTAATTTAAATAAATGGCAACAGTTAAATATACAATAATTAGTGGGGTAGCACCCTTTATTGCAGAATTGAGACCAAGTTCAATTCCCATAAACACACATACGTCTATAGGAATGTATGAATTTATTGATGTACCTAATGGGAGTTATGAATTAAGGATAGTTGATTCTAATGGATGTGAATTTATTAGGGAGATTACTGTTGATCCTTTTGTTACAACAACTACCACAACAATACAGAATAATGATTCAATTATTCTTGGTAATTCACAAGATGAAAATTTAATCTTTAATGTTAATTCCACTAATCGTGATAATCATTATAGTGGTTATCCTGATGAAAATGTTGTAAATTTATATTTATGGTTAAAGACAACAGATGGTGCACCATTAACTGAAAGGAAAGCATTGAATTATTCAATAAATGGTAATGTAGGCAATACGTTTTCATTTGTAGAATTAAGTGATCAAATACATAGTGAGGTAATAGAAACTACCACAGGTTTTGCTCGATCAATAAATGGTCAATTAATTTTAAAAGAGGGATTTATTGAAACATTTTTTCAATATGTTTATAGAAAAAATCCCACAGACTCTAATTATGAGATTAATTTAGGTTCAAACATAAATTGGTTAAACACAGATATTCCGTTAGTGGATGGTAGTAATCAATATGGTATTACTTATGTTGATAATGATAATATAATAATGAAATTTTAAGTATTTATAATTACTATGGCAAACGGATATACGGTATTTTTCACATATACACTAGGAACTGAATCAGGATCAACTAATGGTTTTGGATATAGTGATGCAATTCATTGTAATTATATTAATGATTTGTATTTAGAAAACATCACAAATAAGGAAGTTAATATATATTTTAATAATATCAATGAATTTAAATATTTGAATGTTAATGGTGTTAGTGGATTTTCAGCAAATAAAATACATCTAATTATACAATTAATAGATAATTCAACATATGATAGTTTAGATCAAGTAAAACCTATCATGGGTGAATGGAGAAAATATGATGTTACTGATCAGGTTCTTAATTATGTTAGTGGACAATCATTATCAGCATTTGATTTAACTAGTACAATTTTTAAAGTTCCATTATATTTATATTATAATGATGAGTTAATGCCGATATATGATTTAGATTATTTAAACTATCCTTTAGTTACTCAAACAGGAAGTACTTCATTAAACGAACCATTAATTTTTGGTGAAGAAGAAATGTTTTTTGGTAACGTATCCACTGAAATTGAAGCAATAGCGTACACAACAGATTTAGCAATTAATTTACCTACAAATGAATTCAATTCAAGTGATAATGAAACATGGAGTGGTGAAAATGTTTATATTACAGAAGTAGGTTTATATGATAGTAATAAAAATTTAGTTGCCATTGGTAAATTTAATAATCCAATTGTTAAAGACTCTACAATTGCCAGAACAATCGTATTTGGAATTGATTTTTAAATAAAATCTCATTTATTTTAAAGAAAATCATAAATTTTTACATTTTTTTATAAAAACTTAGTATTTATTATAAATAAAATAATAATTAAGTTATAAAAAATGGAAAATTTAAATAGTGTTAACGGAATAAAACCAAAATCTATTATAATTAATGGTAATTTACATAATAGATTCAAAATGTTCTGTAAAGGTAAGAATTTAAAAATAGGTGCAGTCATTGAAGATTTAATAAGAATTTATTTAAAATCACCCAAAGAAGTTCAAAAAATGGTTGATGATTATAAAGAAGATAAATAATTTTTATTAAATAAATAAATCACATGGAAAAATATATATGGTCATTAGACATTAGTACAACAAATATTGGTAGTGCATTATGGGATATTAATGGAAAATTAATAGAATTGAAACATCTTGAATTAAAAATAAGTAAAGATGTTTCAGTTCCAGATAGAGATATCCATAAAGCAGAAATTTTCAGAAAATATGCTGAGGAATATAAAAAAAGAATTTTCAATGAATTAAATGGGGAAATTGAACATATAATTATAGAAGCTCCTTTGATGATGAGTAATAATGCAAATACCGCTTCATTATTATTAGGATTTAATGGAATATGTAGATATATTTTATTTGATATATTCAACAAATATCCAATGAAAATAAGTGTACATGAAAGTAGAAAATTGTTTCTGTCTGAATTGGTTAGTTTGAAAAAAAGAAAAGGAAAAATGGTTGAAGTATTATCATTTCCTGAAGAATATAAAAAAAATAAGAAATATTATATTTGGAAAAAGGTTGCTAAACTTGAACCTCAAATAGAATGGTTCTATAAAAGAAATAGTGACCAGCCGAGAGATATTTGTTATGATTTAAGTGATTCATATACAGTCGGTTATGCGTTTTTTGTGAAACAGGGTATTTTAAAATAAACAATGGGGAGATATAAATATAATATAAAATATTTTAAAAATTTGGCAATTGAACGAGGAGGGTTATGTTTATCTAATAATTATATTAACTCCCACAGTAAATTAAAATTTCAATGTGATAAAGGACATATTTGGAAAACAAAGCCATATTATTTAACTAATAATGGTTCATGGTGTCCTAAATGTCAAAAAAATCATAAAGATAATATTGAAACATATCATAAAATTGCTAAAAAAAGAGGAGGTGAATGTCTATCTAATGAATATGTTAACTCAAAAAGTAAATTAAAATTTCAATGTGATAAAGGACATATTTGGGAATCTATTGCAAATGATATTAAATATTTAAAAGTATGGTGTCCTTATTGCTCAAACAATAAAAAATTAACAATCGAAAAAATGCAAGAAATTGCTAGTGAAAGAGGTGGTGAGTGTTTATCTAATGAATATATTAATTCACATAGTAAATTAAAATGGAAATGTGAAAAGGGACATATATGGGAAGCGAAACCATATTTAGTAAAAAATTCAAATAATTGGTGTCCAATATGTAATGAATCATTAGGAGAAAGAAAACTATCATTTATTTTGAAAAATATGTCGATTAATTTTATTAGAGAAATGAAATTTGAAAATTGTAAAAATAAACATAGACTACCATTTGATTTTTATTTACCTGATTATAAAATTTTGATTGAATATGATGGAAAACAACATTTTGAAATAGTTAATTTTTACGGATCGTCCATTGAAAAAGCAAAGAAAAATTTCATAAAAATAAAAAATAACGATAAAATTAAAAACGAATATTGTAAAACAAATAACATTCCCTTAATTAGAATATCATATAAAATAAAGAATATTGAAAAATATCTTCAAGAAAGTTTAAGTAAATTAATTTAATAACATATGTATATTTATTTAATACAATCGTTAGAAGATGGTTATTATAAAATAGGTAAATCAAAAAACCCCAATAAAAGGATTAATCAATTACAAACGGGTAATTCTTCTGAATTAAAATTAATTACAATATATCGATCTGATTTATCAAATAAAATAGAAAGAACGTTACATAGAAAATATTCTCATTTAAAAAAAGAAGGAGAATGGTTCGATTTATCTATAAAAGAAGAGGTGGAATTTCAAGAAGAATGTAAAAAAATAGAAGATAATTTAATTATTTTAAAAGAAAATAATAATATT
>Ga0164315_10000386_pt1 | contig 30223 bp, 35 predicted proteins | sample GuaBasSedimGuay6_FD_113737 | JGI IMG/M metagenome (GOLD analysis project Ga0164315, IMG submission 113737) | Subseafloor sediment microbial communities from Guaymas Basin, Gulf of California, Mexico - Guay6, Core 4569-2, 0-3 cm | ecosystem: Environmental > Aquatic > Marine > Hydrothermal vents... | reverse complement strand
TTACTAAACCCATTAGAACTTATCTTAGGGCCAATAGTATTAGAACACCTTAGATTTGCCTTAGCATTATCCCAACCCTTGGTGACGTTATTAACGGTGGCCTGGCCATTATCTTCTTCCTCAACCTCCCATTCGAAATCAGTAATGGTGTTCTCGTGGTGGAGAACCTTAAACCACTCAATCTTATTGGGTCTAATGTCCAGGTAAATATCTACCCCATGACTAATGTTATTGAAATGAATATTGCCATCAATAATAACTGGAACAGTATCTAGATCTCTTACTGGAATATGTCCCAGTTTAGTAAGTTTAACCTTATAGGTACCACCCTGGGCACTGGTATATTCTATCTCACAATTGTGTTTAAATATCTTAAGGAGGTAAGGTCCAGAGTCAACTAACCAGTGATCTCCCTGATCAACAGGGGTAAGGTCTATCTCAACAAACTCAGATGAGCCCGGTCCCTTATAATGGATAGGTCCTTGGTGTTTAACTAGCTTCCGTTGGCCATCACCTAGATCAAAAGTCTTGGATACCTCTGTTCTTAAAGATACAATTTCATTATCCACTAAACAACCCCAACCTGCAGATCTTCCAATCTAAATCTGCATTTTGACACATCAACAATACCTGTGCATTTCTCAACATCTATCTCCCATCCAGCATTTTTCAACTTAGTAAATTCCCTAGTTGGGTCATCCACCACGTCTCGATAGTTTAGTACGGTTAGGTTAATATCTCTTCTCTGTTCTAGAATCCCGATATTTTTATTCTTCATAAACTCATACCGATCAGCATTCATCTTAGGTGGATGATCAAAGAAGGCGTTATGAGATTGGGTGATCTCTTCGAAATCTCTAACCATAAAGACTATGTTATAATTCCCAGCCCCAATTGAGGTTATCCCACCCATAAGTAATTTGATCAACATACCCTCATATGCATAAGGAAAGTTGTCGTCTCTATATTGGGACTTGTGAAGTTCATAGAAACCACCTTCATTAGGTTGATAGTGTTCATCACCAAACTCAGTGTTCATTTCATTTCTGATGGTGTTATGGGCTGCGGTTAACCCACCGGATTCTAGGGCTTTCATCATCATGGAGGTGCCAGATCTCATATAACCACTAACAAAATAAGTCTTTAATTCCATAATATCATCCCTAAAGTTATTAATTAAAAAGAAGGGGACATTGCGTCCCCTTCTGGTAGTACTATATTGCTTTTCTTACTATAGGGAATATTAGGTCTGTGTGAAAATACCAGCCGCGTTCCACTGTACGGTCAAGTCACCATTAACGTTACCTTTATCAGTCGTGAAATCAATATACCCAACCAATGGAGAGGTCGCTGCTGCGCCAGTATCCTTATACAGAATAGCATAGCGAGCATTAGTGAAACCAGCACCGCTCTGGGTCCAGGTTACGTCAGCACCATCAACAGTGGTGACACCAGCAGATTCGGTAACAGCTACGGAACCGATAGTTTCGCCACCAGCGGTATAGTTAGTACCGGTAACCTCATTCGTAATATCATCGAAAAAGTTATGGGTTGCTGCGTTAGGGGTATATATGCTACTAGACAAAGAAACCTTAATAGTATCGGTGTCCCAGTCAATTACGGCTGACCCGTTCAACTGATTTAACTGCCAAAGGTTGTACTTAGTGATTGTTGCCATTTTCTTTTTCTCCTAGAGAATTGATTAAGTTATTAGTTAATTAACATGTTTTATTTATACCATCTTGCTTTATTAGGTCGTCGTGTTCTTGATAATTGTCATGTCACCTTCATATATTCTCAGCACGACGGCTCCTTGAACTAGTTCCCAGTCATAAACCCCCTGAAGAGTTCGGGTTAGGATCTCAATTGAGTCGGTGTCAGTAGGAACAATATTAATACTAAGCCTTCCAACAACCCCTCCATCATGTAAAATCAAACCACCGTTCTCAGTGGTTAGATCTAATAGGGCAACCTCTCCATCTTTCAAAGAGGCTTTCATCATTAACCGGGAGGTGTATATTCCAGCAACCAGGTCGATGGGTGTACCCTGGGAATCCTTAATCAGGACGTGTAAAACGTAATTGGAACCCTGATCAATCTCTAAGTCTTTTCTATTCGCCATTATATTTCGTTCCTGTTATGATTGTTGGATGTTTTATTTATCTTCTTCTGGTTTCTCTTTGACCCGGTAACTGTTTCCTTACATAAGGTTTAGACGTTCCGGGTTCATCTCCAATAGTCCATGCTCCATTAGCTGCCCCAAACTTATTAACCGTTCTGATAAAATAGTAAAAAGTATCTCCTATCTCTAGAGGATGGTAGTAGCTACTACCCCTAACTTGGGTCAGGAACTCAGCGTTATCTAAGTTCTCGTCTGGACTAATCCAAATTTCAGTCTGTCTATAATCACTATCCAATGGGACGTCCCAGTCCAATATAGATCCGGCCGGGGTGGACTGAACCGTTAGATTGGAAAGAGTTTCTGCTTTCTTCTTAGTGATTCCTATTCTAGCCATTATATAAACTCCAATATTAATTCTCTATCTTTGTATGGCCATATATCCAAAATAAGTCTCACGTTAGTTTTCACCTCACACTCAACCTCAATCATGCCATCAGCTATTGCAACAAAATTGGAGTCGATCTCTCCCTCTGGAGAGGTAGAGGTTATCATGATTCTAGACCCCTCTGGTATACCAGGTCCCCAGGAGAACATATCTGTCCCAGCAATCAGGGTCACCTTATCATCTATTAAACCAGGAATAGGCACAGTGTCATTTATCTCTAGCCTAGGGGATAGCTCCCCATTGATAACATAGTAATCCAGACCAGATTTATCGCTTTCAAGATAGCCCTGGCCATCCTTTATATTTAGTAATAAATCACTATAGGAACAGGTTAGCATATTATCAATCTTACCTGTATCAAAATCATATGTCAAATATTGTGTCATTATCGTTTAGCCTCTATTGATGAAATTGAAATGCTGTGGGCGTTGGCTCCAGTTCCAGCCCAACCTTCTACGGCAAAGGTGTTAGACCCTCCATATGACGCCACCACATAATGAATTGTAATAGGAAATGACCCAGAACCATTCGGCGCTGCTGTCACCCATGGGTCAGCTGTATATTTAACCACCCCGTTATGTTTCAATCTAAATCCAATTTGTTGGCTGTATATGGATATTGTGAGGAGGACCGTGGCGGTGACCAACACAAGAGACCCTGACATATTGGAGGTGACAGAGTTCAGTGCCGTCCAGGCGGCATTATGAATATAGATAATTCCGCCGTGTATGCTCCCAGTAGGAACGGTCACGGCGTTATTCCCTATCCTTAGAGTATCAACCTGTGCTGTACCAATTTTAGCTGTGCTCACCGCCGCGGTGGCAATTTGGGCATTGCCAATTTGGGCATTGCCAATCTGTGCTGTTTGGATAGCACCGTTAGCAATATATGTTGACGCGGTCGACCAGGTTATCTGGCCTGTAATGTTAGACCCAAAGGTCGCCCCAATAGTAGCATCGTCATCGGGTCTTCCGGTACCGAATATCCTACCCCAATCCAGACCACCACCAGACCCAAGTACCAAATCTCCTTGGTCATCATAAATTCTAATGGCTTGGCCTTGAAAAGTTCCATCTTTAGCCAGATTCCAACCGGTCTTGGTACTATTATTCCAATTGGTTGATCGGATGGTGTTACCTATCTTAGCGTTCTCGATAGCACCATCAATAATATGTGCTGTGTCAATTATAGTGTTTGCTATTTGGGCCGTGCCAGTGATGATTGCCCCACCAGCATATAATTGATTAGCCCCAACTGTTCCAGCTAAGATCTGATTACCGTCAATAATGGGAGCACCATTGCCAACTATTAAACTAGTGCCACCTTTGTATGTGGCCACCACTATTCTATCAGCGCCCATCGCAGAGGTAATATCTGTGACGACGTTGATGATGGTTGTTCCTATTTGATAATATAGATAGAATGTTCCACTAGTCCATGTTGGGGATGTTCCTGCTGTGATACTATAAGTAGTGGTGTTCTCTCCTTCTGTAACATGAGCAGACCCAGCAGTCCAACTTACCTTGTTAATAGCATCATCAGGGGTGTATACCATGCCATCAAACGCATAGTCAATTGCTGAGGTGGATAGGGTTGTGGATGATTGTTCCCCACTATAGTTTAATCCAGTCTTACCAAAGGTGTCATAGGCCGCCACTTGATAATAATAAGTTGTGCCCTCATTAGACCCCAATCCAGTATATGTGTCTGGGCCATCGTAAACTAAGTTCCCAGCGCTGGCAGTAAATGATCCAGTCTCAGATCTATGGATAACATACCCAGCAATATCATCATCCCCAACAGGTGGGGTTAGATCAATATAAGCAATTCCAATACCAGAATTTATATTAAAAGAGGTTACCCCAGGAACGTCATTGCTGAAATTCTCAACTATAGGAACACTAATGTCACCGCCAACGTCACGGGAATATACCTTAACCTGGATCTCTCTGGCTGCTGGGTTAAAATCCGATCTGTTATCAGCAAAGGTATATGTGTATGTCCCGTGCTTGTCAGCGTCTGGTTTAACATCAATAGTTCTCTTCAGGGTAACCCCATCATCAGTCCAAATCTCTACCACATAATCTAGGAGAACGTCTGTCTTATCGTCATTGGAGATGGGGTAAGACCATTCTATCTGAACATCAGGGGTGTTAAACGCTGACCCACCTATGCCAGCAATCCTTAGATTTTCTGGTGGAATTAGGGTGGAGTCGGCTGGAGAGGTCTTATAGTTATGGACACTAGTAACACCAGTGCTCCTAACCCCTCTGAAATTGAACGCGTATACAAATACCTCATAGACACCCGGGACCACGTTGGGAATATCAACCTCATTATTGGGAATGTCCTCGATGGTGATAAAATCTGTGTTATCTCTACGATAGTGCATCATAAAGGTGGGTTTATAATCTTCAGACCCATTGACGTCCCAGTCCCAAGCAACCCGCAGTTCAGTTTTCTGTTGAACGCCAGTGTTAGTGAAAATCTCCTCGAATGAAATGTTCTCTATTGGTTCAGTTGTATATTCGTCTAGGTTAGTAAATGGGTTGTCATAAACTATGTTACTAATACTGCCCTCTATTCTAGCCCATTTATTAGCGTCATATTCTGTTCCGGTGACCTGAAATGATCTCTCATCTTCAGTGATAGAACTAATCCGGAATGGTTTAGGGATGGTATCCCCTCGAATAATGATAATTGTATTAACGGCAGGATCACTAGGGAGGGGGGCAATAGAGGTAATTGTATCAGTCGTCTCGTTAGTTTGGTTGATTAAACTAGTGTTGATGGTGATTCCATCTGCGCCATATACCATCATAGTATAGACCTCATCAGCCAGGTCCATGCCCCTATCCAGGACGATAGAGGTATTCAGTGCACTAGTGGAGATAGACTTAACCTTAAATTGTTGTTCAGTCAGACTGAACATATCATCCATCACATCAACCACCTCTCCAACCGTATAGTTTAAACCTTCTAAACCAACGGCAAAATTGATAATCTCATATGTGTTCCCACTAGATTCCAAGGCCCATCTAGCTTTCCGTCTGGCCTGGCCTTCACTAGTACACCCGATTAGTGGAATGTCTGTACTGATAAGACCATACCTGCTTAATAGATCAGGATAGTTTTCAGTAACAGTGGTTGTGTTATGTCTGTCTAGTTTATTGTTATATGTGACGTTAACGCTAGAATATCTAGTGGATAGGTCTGATGAACTATAATTAAACGTACCATCCAGAACGTTGGAGTTAGTGACCATCTTACTAGTAATTGTTGGTCTATCGGAGATAACCGTGATTAACCCATTCTGCATAGATAAACTAGCGTCACATACCGTCATGATATATGTCAAGAACTGGCTGGCGTTCTCCCTTCTAATAAACTGATTAGCCATGGTAAACCGAGATTCCATTCCTCCTGGATCGTTCCCATCATCAATAAATTCGTCACAGTAAACCGCTAGATCATAGAAACTATACCTATCAATCTTGGCCTCGCTGATTCCCAGACCAACCCGATCATTAGTTAGAACGTCATATAAAATCCAGGCTGGGTTATCAGTGTTGTAATTAGATAAGGCAAATGCTCCAGACCACACCCCAGTGTAAATCTTGGATTCCGGGTCATAGTAAGAGGCCGATGGGATCTTAATCTTTCTGCCAGCAATGTCGAAACTAATAGATGGGATCTGGCCACCCAGTTCATCAGCGTCATTGAATATCAATCCAACAATAGCTGTCTCGGGATAGGTGTTCTTGTCGTCTTGAATTTCGGTGACGGCAGTCCAATATGACACACTATTCTTTTTAGAGTCGGGGTCATCAGCGGTATGTCTCAGGACACGGACCTCCCAGACGTCCGCGTCGATTGGGGCCTCGACCCGATAGTCCCAGGCATAGCTTCGGCTAGCCTTACCTTTCTTGATAACCTGCTTAACCGTCTCCCAAACCGCACCAGAGTTTGGACGGCGTTGGACTTCAAATTGGACCTTATACCCAACAGTGTCTCCATTAGATAGACGTTCTTGTAATGAGCTTAATGTAAAGGTTAGGCTTACCGCGTCCACGCTAACAGATGACACCACCATGCTCTGATAAATGTTAAATTTAAGTTCCACTGAGTTGAAACTGGGATGGGAGGTTTCTAGTTTAGCAAATCCTGGAATATGTGTTTGATCAATAGTACCGGAACGGTATTCCCATGTGGCGTCAAATTGGTCTATGTTAGTGCCGTTCACATATACGTTATTAACACCCTCAATCTCTCCTTCAGACACCGCCCAGAGGAGACGTAATTTCTGTTTAGATTTTAAGGTGTCATCAGATTCTACTGGAACGTGCTGCTTCTTACCACCACCTTTCTTACCTTGAATTTTAATTAGTTTGCTCATTATACATCTTCCGTTTTAACGCTGCCAGCAATTAGTACGCCACCTGCGTATGCTGTGCCATATATTAGGGGAACTGACCCACCTTGTTCTCTGATGTTAGGCGGGCCGTTGAATAGTGAACTAGATAGGTGTTCTGCTTGGGCCGCACTAGGGTCACTATTGAACTGGGGGGTTGGAGACAAGGCGCTCATCAAGGCACCAATAGCCACCCCAACCACAATAAAGCTAATAGCGTATGTCGCTGCGACCGCCACTGCTCCAGTGATAGCAAAGGTGCTAATAAGATAACCTCCCAGTGCGACGGCCTCTCCTTCGGTTTCTCTAACGATTATAAGTTCATCATATTCTGATAAATCCATGTCCATCAGCCGACCATCCATACAGATAATATCCTCACCAGACCTCAACAAATAACCATATGGAGAGGTCATAATATCACTATGTCTATCTAGTCCGATCATACCTTTCAGTCCAGCTAGGACCTGGGAAATATTAGACGCCTCAAGGTCAAACCCTTGATTATAGTCATCCTGCATATTAACTAAATTTATTTTCATGTCTTACTATCCTCACAATCCTACTTCTATAGTTTCTGATGGGACGACGTCTGCTTATTCCCATTTGTTCAATGACGTACCCATCCTCATATATTCCTAAGTGGTTTTTTATAGTATCCATAACGCCCAATAACAAAAGGTCCCCATTTTGAATATTCTCCAATTCTAGAACATCATGGATAAATCCTGCTGGCCCGAAATGACGCTCGATGATATTATCAAAACAGTCCACACCCCAGTCAAATTCCACTGGATGGTCTCGGAGGAATATCCCATATTCAAACTGATAGTAATCTTTCACTAGGGTATAACAATCACTGACATACCAAATAAACCTTCTATCCAAATATTCATTATTAGGAACATGGGGTAACCTGATGGGTTTCATCACGTTCTCTCCTTCAGTTCCAACGATTAACCAGGGAACTGAGCCAGCTCTCTGGTTAATTAAGTCTGCGTTGCTAGGTGTTCTCAGGTCCCAACGGCTGCTCTCTGATGTGTTGGTGGTATGACTATGGACGATGAATTCCACATCAACCATTTTCTCATATTCTAATGGGTCCACACTGAAATGGGTTTCTGGGGATGGGCTGACGTTAGTTAGTTCAACAAATTTACCATCGGAGATAATCCCAACCATTTCATTAGGATAGCACCTAAGAGTGGCCTTAGTGATAGCGTCGAACGCCTCGATTGAAATATCCATTAGGTTGATGACTTGTTGATGCCCAGACCTGGAAAGGCCCTGTCACCTTCTCGCAACATCTGGGCTGCTGGTAAATGTCTGCCGTCCAAATCCAATAGGTTTTTCAATTCCCAGGCAATCTGGTTTTTGTTATGCTGTGATTTTCTAGAGATAATAAAATGCTGTGGGGCACTGGATATACTAGTGCCTAGGTAATTAGCAAACGTTCGTCTATATTCAACGGTTCCACCAACACAATCGTCTAGGGTTGACAAGACGGCGGTAAATATTCTATCTATCGAGGAGATAGTTAGGGTTGGGCGCTGTTCTGGACCATCAGTGGTATGGGAGATTCCAGTCATCTGGATAGGGAATGGGGTATATTCATCCCCGTTCCAAACTATACCAGCCCCAGCGCCATCAGTGGTATTGGTAAATCTATAGAGAGACCCACCTATTCCAACTAGGTCAATCTCAAAAAGTTCAATGTATGCTGCTAGAACCGGTTGTTTCAGGTCTTGTGCAAGAGTCATAATATCCTCACGTTAAATTATGTTTCTATTTATAGATCGAACACCTGGACCAGTTTGGTCTGAATATTGAACACGCCACCGCTTAATATGTCCATCGAGAAACCCTCGTTAACTATAAACTTCTTCTCAACAGCTTCTCCATTAGGGGTCCAGGTTAGAATGTCCCAACCCCCGACCGCCTCTAGGGCTGACACGATAGTGTTTTTATCAGTGGCGTCTAAGGAGGCCCAGACGATAGACCATTCATCAACAGAGGAGTTAATCCCGTCTGGGGCTCTCTGGGAATAGCCATCACCAAACTGGGTCATGATAGTTCTAAACTTAGTGTTCTTGGATGATTCCTGTGAAATTAATCCAGGTAAAGGTAACGCCGCCATATTATTATCCTAATTTAGTTGTACTGTTGAATATTCCACCTGGACGTTTCTCTGACGCCATCTCTTTCTTCACAATAGCGGTCACAAACGCCTCAGCGATCTTCTGTCCGGTGTCAGCGGGGTTATCCCCACCTTGAACGTTTACGGTGGTATAATAATTAATCTCATTGCCTCCACCTCCACTTCCGCCACCTTCACCGCCACCGCCAACGGCAACGACGCCAAGATCTCCGTTCTTGGTTCTCTTCAGTGGTAAGATTCCTTCAGGGCCAGCTTCTCCCATTAGACCAGTAACCCCATCACCCATTGCAAATCGTTGTTGTTTACTAACGACCCCACCTTTAGCAAATCCCAATGCTGCGGCTTGTGACGCACTATTAACGACGTTCCCGCTGTCGCCGCCGCCTCCACCCATCGCCATGGAGACGGTTTGTAAGGCAATAAAGATTTGTTGTTGTAATATCATTTTAGCAATATTGGACAAAATGCTAGCGGTCATCTGGGCGAAAGAATTCTCTCCAGTCTGGGCAAAATCCACCATAGATTGTGACGCACCACTAATCCAACTATCTGTTCCATTTTTCAGTATATTATTGGTTTCTTCAGATAGGCCTTGGATCTTGGCCTCCATCTCAACCCTTTTCTGAACAATCTGTTCATTAGTGGCGTCTTCTAATCTATTCCTTTCTGCCCCTGAAAATTCATATGATTGCATAAGGGCGGCAGTTCTGCGGTTGATTTGTTCTATTTCAAATTCAGTCTGGGCAATAATCTGTTCTCTCTCATCTTCCATATTGCTTATTCTGATTTGTCGACCTTTGTCAATCTCTTGCTGCAGGACAGAGGTCCGACGTTTATAGTCATCAATAACTGGGTCCTCAGTTGGTTCCTCAATCTTCTCAGGTTTAAGATTAAGATTAAGGCCAAGGCCACCACCAGCCATCCTCTCTTCTTGTTCTCTCTTATGTTTCTTTTCTTTAGCGTATAAGGCCTGCAACCCAACCATCTCTTCCTCAATTTCCTTCATACGCCTTTTATGTAGGAACATTTGGAATTCGCTCATTCCCCTGGAAATACCATTGCCTTTATCAACGGTTTGGTTATACGCCACGACCTTTCTATTAAGTTCCTCATATTCGGCGGATAAAAGAGAAATCCTTACATCGGTAGCTTTGAAATCATCTAATCGACCAAAAAAGTCCATTAATGCGATAGTGGTTTGGGCAATCTCATTTTTAAACTTGGCCCACATGATGGTGACGGGAACCATCGCCAATTGGGTCTGTGTCTCCAGGGCCGCTGTACCTTTCTGAATTAACCCCAGCTCGGTGTTCCATTCCTCAGATTTTCTAATTACACTTTCATCTATGACGGCACCATATTTCCTGGCGGTGGCAATAACCTTCTCTTGCTCTTCCTTATTCATCCGCCACATATTGACCATCTTCACACCTTCGGAGTCAACCGCTGACATGGCAAATGATAATTGGAGGGCTGGATCTTTTATACCAGCAACGGCCTCTCCATATTCCTTGAATATCTGGGTCGCTGATTTAGCCTTACCAGAGGAGTCATCGGTTTCAATTCCTAACTGATCAAAGGCCTTGGCTAGGGCGCCAGTTCCACGACGGGTCTCACCCAAACGTCTAGTAAATCTCTGGAAACCCATATTAAAGGTCTCCATAGAAACACCAGCGGCCTCAGCCACAATCTGGAATTCTTGTATTTCAGTGGTGGTAATCCCTAGCTTATCGGCGGTCTTACCAATATTATCCGCAGTTTTTAAACCTTGTTCCCCCATCTTTGCCATCACGTCGGTAAGTTTTAGGACCCCAGTAACGGCTATCGCAGCAACCCCTAGACCTTTCATCATAGTACTTAGGCTCGCAATTCCCTTACCACCTTTCTTGCTGGCTGTTCCTAGGTCCCCGATGTCGCCTTTAGCACGCCTTATCTGACTAGAGTCAACCTTATATTTTAAATCCGCGAGGATCGTTGCCATTATTTTTCATCCTTTTTATAGAATTCAGCCAGACTGGAACTATAGACGTTATCCAATCTCAACAGAACGTCCAGCTCTGCTTGACTAAAATATATTTTATATAGATCGCAATATGATTTAATCTCAGTAAATTTTAGAGATTCCGAATAGCTATCCTTAGTCATACTAAGAACCATATATTGCCGATAGAGGTCTATGAATATAATAGGGAAAGGAGGAATAGAGTCGAGAAAAGGGGTGGACAGGCCTTTCGACCTAGCCATCTCTAATCCTTTACGTGCCGTCTGGCCGTCTGAACCAATAGTGTCTAGTTTGACGGCAACCTTAACATAATCGACTAGTTGGTCGACGGCCGTCCGAAAAAATTGGATGATTCCTTAATATAATTGGAGATTTGTTCTGCCAACCATTTATATTCAGGGTTCCTTAACAAGGCGTCTGCCTCCTCTGGGGAATAAGGTTTATCGATAAACCCATTATCATCCCAGCCAACCACACAAGCAATTAGGAGAGTAATATCGTTCTCTCTAGCTTCTGTAATAGTGGGATCGATAACGTTCTTGTTCCCAATGATGGCATCAAACACGTCGGTATATTCCTTAGAGTATACCCCCTTGATGTGTATAATCCCTTCTATGTCCTCACCCTTACTATTCTGAAACGTGGTGTCTCCAGTGAATGGGTGTTCCACCTTCATTTTCATTAGCTGGGGGTTCAAATCCCCAATATTAATCATTGCCATTTCTTAGTCTCCCTCGAGAAAAGGGAGGACCAGATTATTCCAGTCCTCCGTGTTGATTATACAGACCTAGTAATTCTTACACTAGTTCCAGTCGTGCTGTCGTATAGTGCGGTGAAAGGAATAGAGATTGGAATAACCCCACCATCCGAACTATCAATATCAGCCCCATTGAACTGGACCTTGGGTAACAGGTATGTATGGGTATTGCCATTTCCATCATCCAGAACAAATTCAATGCTGGTTTCAGTGTCATCCAGGAATTTCTCTAATAAGGCCACGTCAGCAAAATAGGCGGTGACCGTACCAGTAATAGCGACCATTGGGCTAGTGACACACGCCAAGGTATCATCACCTAGTACAAAATTAGAGGTAATTCCATTATCCATATTCAAGGAAATTCCGGTCAGAACAGCAATAGTTGTTCCACCTTCCTTAAAGGTCCCATCAAAATGTACCATTGGTTCCTTATCCAGTACCGAGGCAACCGAGGACGCCCCAATTGTCTGGGCCACGATAATATCTTTACCAACCAGACCAAAGGTTGATTGAACGACGCCATCTAGATTAACCTCTAGGGCCAAACTATTGCAAACGATTCCAGTATATGTTCTGAACTGGGTAATATCTGGATGGGCAACCTTAATAGTAAGGCTCTTCTCAACAACCCCAATATCCAGTACGTTAGCGGTAAAGGAGTCAAAAAATAACGATTCCAAAAGGGTGTCATAGGCCGCGTGGGCGTAAGCAAACGCCACGTCACCAGCAACCTCGCGGTTGCCCTGTTTAGAATAACTAGATTGCCTGTTGCTCTGAACAGACGGGTCCTCAAACACCGCCTTAGTTAGATTTAAATTATTGCTGATGAATGGGATCTGTTGGAAATCGGTTGTTTCGGCAACGCCGTAAACCGCTTCCTCTCTGAAACTAAATTCAACCCTGCTGCTTGTTGCGAATGCCATGTGTAAAGCTCCTGTAAAATATAATTAATTAATTAGTGTTCTATTTATGGTCGTTGAATGAAACTGTCCCACCTAATGATCACAGGTGTTTGGTAAAGATTGTCTGATTCAATAGACGGTTCTCTCCAATAGTTAACTATCCTAACGTTAATCCCTTCTTGGGTGATTAGTGACCCTTTTGGAAAGGCCTTGATAATCTCATCAACCATAAAATTAGACCCTTTTACACCATCAGTGGATGGGAAAAATAGATCAATTTGATATAACCCTTGAAATTCATCCCACCCGGACGGCCCAATGGTTAGTGTGTTTGTTTCAGCCGGCAATAATGACGTCCTAGTGTAAGGGTCACTGATTTCTTCCTTGTTAGTGCTGATGGTGGTGTTCTCTTGGATAATAGTAGGAATAAATTCTATTCCAGCCACGACACTATCCAGCACCTCATTTATAACACGATAGCTCATTTATTATCTCCTATCTTAGCGACGACCTTTTTGACAATGGCCTCTGTCTCTAGTGCGGTGGTCTTAACCATAGCAATTGGCCTCATATACCGAGTACCAAATTCTAGAAATTTGACATAACTAACCTTGTTAATTATGTCATGGCCTTTAATCCTCCAGCCTCTCCTTGCTCGGCCGGACGCGACTGGAGTTTTCTTTTTGATTCTTTTTAATTGTTCTTTCTGGACGTCCTTGATGACGTGGTCTAAATGGTCATCTAGGAAATCAGCGGCGTCAATTGCTCTTATTCTCTTAGCCATTTATAACACCAAGTCTATTTGTTCGGAATGGATAATCAGAAATCTCTTATTCCCTTGTAAGCCAATAACAATCTTATGTATCTTGAAACAGATGTCATCAGAGGTCTTAATGACCATGTCACGGGTGACGTCGTCTCTATACCTCATTGTAATCTTATGGGTGACATCAGCTCTGGCCGCGTCATCCCTGCTAAACCGTAATCCAGACGACGCCTCTATTTTAGCCCAGGCCGGAAAGGCCTCGTTCCAGGTTGTCTCCATTCTATACTGATCATTCTCAGTCTTAGTGGACACCAGAAAGCCAACCCTGTTCCTAAGTTCTCCAATAGTTGGGTACTTATCAGCCATTAGAACCTCCTAGAATATACAACATATGGGTCCCAGAGAGACTTAATCATAGCAGGCATAGGGGTGTCTTCCTCTCTATTCTCGTACAAATGAGCTACTAAGTGGAGCAATCCCTGCTTAATTCCTGCTGGAAGGTCTGTGTGGGTTAAGCCATACCCAGTAATATATTCAACAACAACTGCATCGGCAGGTCTTAAGGTGGCCGTTGGCCAGACCTTGGAATAATTGAGTTTCAATAGATCAGTGGCTAGATAATATTCAGTGCCTGGAAAGGTCGTCTCTGTGTGGTCAGTTAGAAAATAGTTAACTGATGTAATAGATTGGACTGGAGTGTTATATAGTTCAATGTAATCTCCCATCGGAAACCTGTCCATAGTGGTGGTCCAGGTTTGGGTAATCAATGCTCTATTCAGGTAATCTTCACACCTGCTTTCTGCTACCAGGATAAGAGAGGAGATCAGATCGTTTTCGTCCTGAGTATCAACCCGTAAGAAATCCTTAGTATCAATAATATCTAGAGCAGGCTTGGCCGGGGCAACTACCTGTTGGAGGTTGAGTCTCATTTAAATCTCCTTGTTCTCATATTCACTAAGGGCCTTGTCCTCGAAAGGAACCATCTGTTTGGTTGACCCAGCCTCGACTATCTTAGCGTTACCTCTGATTACCAATTGATTGGATAGAAAGTTATCAACCTCATATTCCTTGCCGACCAAGAGGGTTTGTGGAACGCCTTTAACGCTAGCTTTACATTGTTTAATGATCAGTACTGTTTTCATATTAATATCATCCTATTAAAAAAGGGCAATGGAGATTTCTCACCATCGCCCTTTCGTCTGGTTACATATCTATATTAGATATTTATGCAGGAAGGATATATGGTCCTTTGACTGCAACAGCACTCAATTCACCACCACTTGTGGTAGCGGTTGAAACAATAGACAAACGAACATAACGTTTGTTGTGTGCTTTTACACCAATCTTTTTAGCCAGGTCATCATCAGCCAGTGCGAAACTAGCGTCAGCTTCTGTGCCTAAAAGAAATTTGTCGTCAACAGCGGCTGCGTCAGACAGGTTAGACTCGTTTCCAGACTCAATCAATACGGCATAAGCCCCATCAACCAAGGTACCGGACGCGATCACAAACTCAATACCGCCTTGTGCAGCAGCGTCGATGATAGCTCCAACGGTGGTGGTATTAGTGGCAATTGTCTGTGGGGACAAGGCAACTTCAACCGCAATGTTATTATGAATATCTCTCATTTTAATAATTCCTTATGTTAAGTTAGAATGGCCGGACCCGAAGGCCCAGCCATAAGATCAATAAGCCTTACGCTTTAACCTTAAGTAGTTTGATCGCTTCGAAGTTAGTCACAGCACCACCAACCCGGGAGGTTGTGTAGTACTTGATGAATCCCTTGCTGGTAAGCGGGTCACGGATAATATTAAGACCTAAACGATCAATAATAGTATACCCAACACCAAAGTTACCGAAACCAATAGCAAGATTACCTGCTGAAACGCCTGGCATATCATCCATATCAACAACTTTATAACCGAATAGAGTACGTTCGATTAGGTCCTGTCCGGTGAACAAGAAAAGACCATTGGAGTCTTGGAGTTTACGCAAGAGAGTATTGGTTTGACGATTCATAACAAAGCTTGCGCCCTGCATATAATCAGTCTTAACAGTACCCATGAGATCGATAAGATCAAGCTCATCAATTACACCAGAGGCAGCAGAAGTTACCTGTTGGATCTTACCCCAAGCAGTACCAGAGGCATATCCGAGAATACCCTGTGGCTTACCAACGCCGTCGCCATTTACGAAAGCAGAGTTTTGTGATCGACCAAACTTCTCACCAACTTTCTGACCCAGCCAAGATTCAATATTGATACCAGAATCCTGAAGCATTTCTTCGGTCATCATTGGCTCAGTTGCCATTTTGTGAATACCGATTTTCAACTTACCGAACTGAGGGGTTGTGTTGTTGGTGGTTACACCAGACTCAGCAACCCATTCTGCACCAGCTTCGTCTTTATCAACCAAGAACTCAACTTCTTTCTTATCGGTTGTTTGAACGGTAGCAATAGTACGCATTGGGGAGGTTTCATATACAATACTAAGAACGCGATTGGACATTTCTTCAGGTGCAACATAGCCACCATCTGGATCAGATCCAACAGAAAGGGTCTTACGCTCTAATTCTCTTAGGTCACCTTCATGAGCAGTACGCAGATAGTTATCAAATGCGTTCTTATGCTCAGCAACTTCTGGGCTATCACCTTCAGCTTCACCAGCTGCAGCAACACGGTTCATTGCAGTTTCAATACCATCCAGTTTAACCTGAAGAGCATCAAAATCAGCTAATACACGATCATGCTTTTCAGACAGTTCGTCATGACGGGCAGACCCGGCTTTAACTTCTTGAATATCAGACCGAACTTCTTCAAGCTCGCCCTTGATCAATTTTTCCATACCATTCAAGGTATTCTGTAAATCACTCATTTTATTATTTCCTTTGGATTTTGTTTAAAAAGTCTTCTAATGCTAATGCACTAGAGTTTAGGTTATTGTCGGCTCCGTCCGGAGAGTGCTTCCGCGGCTCGTCCTGAAGTGACTTCATAAAATCATAGATAATGCTCTCTGAATCTTCTATAGTGTCGGAGTGCTCTCGCGGCTCGTCGTCTATTCCAATTCCCTTTGCAAAATCATATATTAAGTCCTTTGATAGTTGATCAAGACCATCAAAAGAGTCTTTCTTTACAGAACTAATCGTAGAGATTTCGTTAGCAGGGAATGTTACCACACTTACCTCAAACAATTTAAGTTCGGTTAGTAAACGAGCACCCTTATCAAACTTCTCTTTGACAGTACTATATCCAATAGACAGACCTTCAATTGCGCCCATCTTAATTAAGCTGTAAGCCTCTCGACCTCGTTGAACGTCCAGAGATAGCTTACCTTTGACAACCAATCCATGGTCATCCTCATATATTTCTTCAAATACCCCAATAGGTTCTCTAGTATCATGTTGCCATAGCAACTTAACACCAGATCGTTCTTGAAGAGTCTTCTTGAATGCTCCAGGCTGAACAATGTCACCGTAGCTATCCTTATTACCGAAGACGGACCCATACCCTTCGAAGGTGCCATCCGAACCGACCGCCTTAATGGACATAGCCATGTTCTTAGTTTCAACACCAGGTGGTGCTTGAAATGTAGCAACTTCTTTTTCTTTTTCTTCTTCTAATTCCTCTTCTTTAAGGGTATGGGTCACTGAAACCTTGCCAGCGTCTATTGAAATTTTACCCTCTACAGGTATCTTTCTGGCCTGTCTGTTACCCTGAAGACCTGCACGGACCTTCATAGGCATAACTAATTCAACGTCTGTAACTAGAGGAATGAAGAAACGTTCTCCTTCGGCAATGATCTCTAACCTACATTGTTTATATCCAGGTTCAACCAAGTCTGCTAGGATAGGGATAACAACCTCAACAGTACCACCTTCTAATTTGCCGTCGAAAGAGAGATCAATCTGTTCGCCTGTTTCAACCACAAATCTGCTTTTAATGTTCTTAGTTGAGATTCCTTGGATTTCGACGTCGAACGATAATGTGTTCTCTTCGTCAAGTAGTATTTCAATTTCGCTCATTATCTTTTAATCCTAAGTTTGTTTATCATTTTCCTCATATTACGTACAGCAATTGATATGTTTGTTGTTATTTTATTTATAACATCTATCACTTTGATGATCACTGTAGACTGAAAGATTCGTACCAAATACGTTTTCTTCCAGGTTTGGCTCTTATATCTAACCGTTATTGTGACTAATTTAAAGGCTTCTTCTGGATCAGGGATGTAAACTGACCCAAACCCACCAGTATAATCAGGTGGAACTGGTTCAACCGTGACGGTAATGAAACCTAAGCTAAACTTGCTTAGGATAACGTTAGTGGCGTCACCACCCAACCCTCGGGTTAGTAAACCCTTAACGACCGTCATTATTGTGGTACCCTTTCGAACACCTCCGTGACAGATGGCGCTCCTGTGCTATCCTTAAGGTCGAATATAGCAATTGGGGTCGAGTTATCATCATCATAGACCGTCAAGGTCTTAGCGGTTGGATCGATCTTAGTTTTATTCTTATCATATTTAATTAAGGCGTCCAATAGCTCACCGTACGAGTCAATCTTACCCAGATTTATATCAACATCCCATACTAATTGGGCAGTTGTCTCGTCTATAATAGTACAATCAACGCCACTATTATCAATAATCTTAGCAGTACCTCTAACTATGACAGTTCCTGCTGTACAACTTGACTCAATTATCAGTTCTGCTCCAGTGGAGTCATAACAGAAGATAATATCTTTAGTTATGTTCAGAACACTTAATGGTCCACTAAATTGACGAAATGTTATGTCAGCCAAGCTATGATTCACGTCTATTGACACTGGGTTGTTCAGATTACCACTTTCACAGCTCACAAAATGAACTTCCTTAGTGTTACTGGTTCTAATCCTAACATACCCGCCATCAAATGAACAGTCATTAAACCGACTAACAGAACTAGGCGACCCAACGCCGGTTAGATTAATGAGAGCACAATCGCTTACGAACAATGCTCCGCTTAAATCGCCAGTCAAACAGGCCTTATGGAATGATGATTGATCAGTATCTGACCCAGTTATAAAGGTAATAACTGATTGTGAAGAGTTTTCACCCTCCATAATATAGTCATCTAGGACGTCAGTAGCCCCAATTGTGATGTTTCCCCTGATTAATAGCTCTTTATAGCCTCTATCTTGGGCAATCACCTTAGCATCTGCCAAGTTATTAGAAGGAGTCTCTCGAGTACCGATAACCCCACCTTGAGCGGTCTTATCTGTCCCAGCATACCCATTAGCCACGTCTATCACGATTCCACCTGGGAATAGCCCAGCTTCTAGGAACTGAGGATCAATAAACCCAGTGGTGTTGTTGGTTTGGACCGATGTTTGGTTCCTAACCTCTACATCTCGATAGTTAGTGTTCCCATTAAGGATAGAAACTGAATATAAACCATCTTCAAACGCCCAGGTATATGGGTCATTAACCTCTACAGTTCTGGGCGTGGAGGCGGTTGGAGGAATGTTTGTGTGCAATGTACTAAATGACATCGCGTCCTCATCATCTCCACGGTCCTGTAATAGTGCTAATAGGGCGTCCACCGTGATGGTATATCTTGTTCCACTATCCAGGATCAGATCCGTCTTGGGAACTGTGATGATGTTAGTGAGCCAGTCGACTAATAATGCCATGTCTTAGGACTGTACTGAGGGGCCTAGTCCAGTGACCTGGACCATCTGAACGTTTAAACGTTGTTCTAATTGGTTCATCCGTTCCATGAGCTGAGATATGCTAGATTGCTGACCCGCAATAGTTTTCTGATCGTTTATAAGTTGATCTTGTAGAAATGTAATATGGTCATTTAGAGACTTAACGTTTCTAGCAGTAACTTCCCTTTGTAATACTTCTTTTTCAGTGGCCATGTTGTCTGTTATCCTTGTATAGTTAAAAACCTTATTTATTCATCTGAGATTAATTGAATTGTGGCGTTAAATCCAGCCCCACTATCAACTGATCCGCTTATTCCAGCCGTCTTATAGAAAGGAGACGCTGAACTCTTTCTAGCGTGCCCAGCAATTGGTTGATTACTGGCAAATGTTCTGCTCATGGTGATCTCTCCATTAACATCGGTCAAACCTTCCAGAACTATAAAGGTTGACGTGATAGTTCCTGTTGCTGGGGAGGTTGTGGAGACAATAGTAAAAGTATATGTGTTAGCATCGGTGACCGTAATAGTTCTGACCCCGTTATACTCATGTTGAGCAGCTCCTCTGATGGACACCTTATCATTAGTTTCTAATCCATGTCCTGTATGTGTACAGGTGGCGACCGTTCCAGACGATGTGATGGTGACCGATTCTTGATATGGGAATGGCCCAGTGCCGTCTGATACTGGTAAGAACACCCGAGCGTTCTGAATATCTGTGCCAGAACTGTTCACCACATGCACGGTGGCTGAGACAGCGCCTGCTACAATTGAGGTAGTTGCTGATGTACCGTTCCTATATGTTGGGGTATCACCACTATTCACGTTAATTGTTACAGCACCACCACTATTATTATAGATAACGGCGTCAGTCGAGGTGGTTGCTCCATAACCAGTGAAAGAGTTCAGAGTATATGTGTATGACCCAGGTGTGGTGATATAAATGGCGTGGCCTGTACCATCAGAGGTAAATGCCATGCTATCTAATGATTTATTACCTAATAGAGCACCATTAGCGTCAGTTGTTCCCACAAAGGTGTTCCTAAGGAACTCCACGGTGGATGGGTCAACCTGACCACAATTAACCATGGTGTTATCATTGAACTTTCTGGAGGTGCCACCAGTCACAGGGAGAGTTATAGTTCCTGCATCTACAAATTGGGTTGTGTCAACCTCCATGGTGTCAAAGTTAACATCAGAGAAATCCCAATTGGCCACTGCTCCTAATCCAACCACGACGCTATTGTTAAGTTTGAAAAGGTTAGTGCCAGTACTGTTCCCAACCAGACTCATATCAAAGTTGCCAGTACCAACTCCAGTTCCGATCAGAGTAATCTGTGACCCACTCTCATCAAAATATGTGGACGCCGTGCCACTGTCGCCCCATTCAGTTGGACCGAATATATTATATTGTTCCCCCTGTGGGTTACTAACTAATCCCCAACCATTTGAGATGTCATCTGCTGAGGTGTCTGCTAAGGTAATCGGGGTGCCTGAGGAACCACCGTTAATTGTTAGGGCTGGGTTACCATTAACAACAAAGGATAATCTATCCACAAAACAGTTATCAATAGAACCCTGCGCCTTGGCTAAGTGGAGGGTGCCAAACCCAACCCCAGTGATAGAGGCCTTGTTTAAGTTTCCCTCACTTCCTGAGAACGCGTGGGCGGTAAACGCTCCCGAGTTGCTGACGTCTAACTTATAACTATTAAAAAAGGTGGCCAACGGTAATCCAATGTTATCATATCCACCAACCTCATATCCAATCTCGTCTGATCCATCATATAAAATATACTTGACCCCACCATTAGCCTGACTCTCAATCAGATTGTCCTTCACTAATAGGTAGCAGGTGGCATCAGAAAGATCTCTGGTACCTCCAATGTTTGTGGTATAGGTCCGTTCGTCTGAGTTGGTAAACTGGACGGCTAAGGCTTGGGATCCCTCATATACTAAACCATTCAGGGTTGTCGTGGACCCGGTGTCATCTCCACCGGTAAAGGAGGCTGAGCAATCGTTTAAGGTTGTTCTGTTATCTGTGCTCATTTTAGTCGGTCCATTAATATAATTGATGCTGCACTAACAGCAAATAGATCGGTATCTTGAGGTGTGGGAATTCTTAGATTGAGACCCTGAAACCTCTTGTTGTCCATCATTGCGTTCCCAAAGACATAAACGGCTTTCTCCGGATGGCTGAAAAAGGAGAGGCTATGGTCACCTGAGGGTTCTAAGAATATTAGATCACCTTCACAAGATTGCAGAGCCTCTTCCATAGTGTCGTACTGGTCTATCGATTGAACTCGGGGCAATAGCTTAGGAACCATCACTAGACGGTCTATCTGGAAGGCATGTTTCAATTGCCTCCAGATAGCCCACTCTAATTTAGGCTCCAGCCAATCTTTCTCCCAAAGACCAACCAGGGTTATCATTATGCATCAGGTGTTCTGATAGCGGTTGAAGAACCACCAGAAGAACCTAATGTACCAGTAGTTTCAAAGGTTTTGATTGGCGACGCACCACCATCACGTACTCTGATGAACAAGCCTCTATCTGCTGCGTAAACAACGGTAAAGTTTTCAGAGGTTGATGTTGCTATCAAATCAATATAGCTAATATAACCATTCTGATCAATAGACGCTATTGGGACGTTAGCACACCCAGTAAAGGTCATGGTAGACGCCTGGACGGTATAACCGGTATAGGTAACCCGATAGTAAATACCATCATCACCCTGCAATCGAATAGTACCTGTTGAGGGTGTGTCCACGGCACTATCAGTTCCGGTACCAGGGATTTCAGTACCAACCTTCAGAATAACATCAGTGCTTGCTCCAGTGACAGCGGTTGACAAGGCGAACTGACCCTCGTCTAGATCACCAGCGTTTTCTGGACCGATCAAGATTCTATCCTGTCCACTAACCACCCCAGAGATTGTAAAGGTGACGTTATTAGGTGGAGTGTTCAATTGAGCGTCTAAGTCAGTAATCTTATCAATGGATGATAGATCAGCTGCTTCAACACCGAAACCATATGCTCCGATTAGAGCAGTACCAGTTGATTGTCCACAGAAAGGCACAGAGATTGTACGATCTGTAACGGTTGTGTTAACATCAACGGTCGCACCAGAGGTTGTACCCGTTAGGGTAGTACCATCAGTAGGCTTGATGCCCTTAGTAAGCTGTAACCATAGTTTAGTTGGAGCTGACACTGAGTCAACGGCAACCATAGTACCAGCACTAACGACGGTAGCCTCAGTCCAGGTAAGTTCTTCAACTGCGCTTAATGGTCCACTAGTAATAGTATCAACCACGATCTCAGTGGTCACGCCACGGAACAGCTCACCATTAACACCATAGATTGTTGAAATAGTACCACGACGGGTGAGCCATTTCATTCTCTCGTATAGTTGGTTAATAGTATAGGTGTCTCTGTTCCATTCGCTGTAGTAAGGTTCGTCAACGGTGTCATTATCAACATCAATCAAACGATACCCTTCAGTGTTAGTAATAGTGGTCCAACCAGAAACTGTACCTTCAGCAGTGGCGTTATTCAAATCATCCGCATAGGTTAACGCAAGAACGTTATTGCCACGGGATGTACCATTGATTGGGAATTCAGAATAAGTAAACCCAAACTCTCGGGTCTGTCCTAAGAGTCGACGGCCATCAATATCTGCTCCAGCGGTCCTGGTCTTAACCATGAACCTATGGGAGATACCATTAGCTGCGTCTGCGTTCAGTGCGGTGGTCCAAAAGTTAGTAACTAGTGCGCCGTCCTGTACTAACTCCAAGTACATACCTTGGGCTGCGAACACGAGGATTCCATCATAGATCTCGGCTCCAGCTGATTGAACGACTGAGCCATCATAGAGATGTTGTGCTGCAGCGTCATCAATGTTATAACCATTGATAAGGGTGATAAAGTTATCGGTTGATCGTTCGGTTGATGTTGCGCTCGTGATGTCAGCTAAGTCATCGCCAGAAGCTTCTGCATCATCCATGAGATCACCCAGCCATCTGTGAAAGTCGATAACTGTGTGGTTAGCAGTAGAACCAGTATAACGGATGTCTCCATTAACTGCTACTGAAAAATCGTCAGCAATTGCCATTTTATATTCTTCCTCTGTTAAAGTTTAAGTTGTGTTTTATTTATAGATTCTTTAATATCAGGTCATTGTCGACCAATAATATTTCATACGACGCGGAGACGTCTCCACCACTAGAGGCAACGCTTGCCCTCATCTCTAGATCAACCTTCTCCGGTAATGGAAAGGGTAAGCTAAATTCTTGTGTGTACGCTGTTTGGTAGATGTTCACGGACATCTTAGTGGCGAACACCTCTCCGGGTGCTCTAATCTTCAAGTCAACGTCAGCAATCTTACCGCTGTTCACTGACATATTCCAACGTAAGATATATCCAGTCTTACCAGCAGGGATAGTATATACCGTTTGTAAGGTTTGATTATGTCCTAGTGGTGCCATACCATAGACGTTGGTTGGTTCTCCAGCAACAATAGCTCCAGTACCCATATAGAGATTGCCAGCAGCAGTGTCAGCTGATCCGGCAGTCAAGACGTATATCCTGAACACTCTAAGATAGCTTAGGATAGTATTAACCCCTAATAGACCATCAGTGGCGTGCAGGGTAAGGTCTTCTGTGACCTCATTATAATTAGCGTCCAAACCATATATTCTAACTGACTGAGCGCCTGTTCCGGTAGCATAATCATTGGTGTTGCTGCTGGATAGGGTCATGATAGCTGCTATCAAAGGATAGGAATATAATCCACCGTATGCCCAGATAGTCTCATCAGCTGAGCCAACATCAGGGTTGGTGCCAAATTTAAATTCTGATCCAATCCCTCTTAGCATCCCAGCACCAGCGTTGATTCCTAAGTGCTGTATGGAAACGTTTCGACGATCTCTTAAGAATGGCATAGGTTATTCCTCTATGATTGGGTGGGTGTGGTAAAGGGTTATCCCAGTCTTCTTAGCACCTTTAATATAGGAATGCTCATGGTCCTGGTTGCTCTCAGTCATCCCAGTACTAAATTCATTATCAATATTATGATAGTGGTCATAGGAGAGATCAGTCTTAACCATCTCTCTGGTATATGCTTCAACTAGTTGAACCGCTTGAGTGGAGTCTAGCTCGGACTTCTGTTGCGCCTCATCATCCTGCTCATCGTCGTCGGAGCCAGGCTCATCATTTGTAGGCTCTGGGTTCCCGATAGACTCGCCGGCCCCAAGCGGTTCATAACCAACAGCGGCTCTCTTCTCATCAACTGTTAAGAAAGTTGCCTCTTCAATCATCTTCCAACGTATCTCCCGTTTAGGTGCTAACGCTGGAACGTTCTCAATATCATATTCTAATGTAATGTTATCCCCAAAGAGCGGGGTTAACCAATTGTTGAATTCGTCTTTCAAGTAGTCTGCTTCAGGTAGAATGGTATCTTCCCATAAGGATAGACGGGCCTCTTTCATATTAGCAAAGGTGGTGTCCGATCCAATGTTCAATAGGATAGGCGGCACGCGGAATGCCATGGCAATATCTTTAGCAGCAGTGGCCTTAGCGTTTAGAAAATCTAAGTCTTTAGGAGATAGGCTCATCTCTTGCCAGTGCATGTCTCCCTCGAATAGCATAGGCTTGCCAGCGTTATATGACCCCATTGAATCTGTTTTCAAGGCTTCTTTAACATGAGACCGTTGGTCTTCTCTTAAGTAATCTTTCACAAACAATGCACCAGAAGGTCTCGCCCCATTCGTTAGGAGACGGTTGTTCCATTCATTGGATTGATTGTGGAGATCAACTGACCAAGCAGCTGCTTCCATTGGACTCAGGCCTATCCATTCATTAAGAGGGTTAGCTGTGCGTAGGTGTAGGATCTCGCTGGAACCATTAACAGGATCAACCTGAAATATAGTGGCACCATTTAAGGTGCTCTTAGGTTTGTAAACATATTCTTTAGGTATCCTGGAGGAGCCTGGGACAACGGTCATAGATGACGGGGCCAGGAGGTATAGTTCTTGTGGTGGTCTACCATCAGGTCCGACCCGATGGATGTAAGCGTTCCCTGCTAACTGTTTGAACGTTTCCAATTGTTGGAAGAATGACGCGCCGCCATTCATTGGGTTGGGTCTCTTCAATAGCTCAATCAATGGATGGTTATCAATGATCTCGCCATCAGGGTCAACCACCCGCCAGTCTAGAGAGGCGATTGCTCCAGCGATCTCGTTGATGCACCGGAACACTATGACGTTCTTCTGATAGCCTTCTTTAGCAAACTGGTCATAGTTCCGTTCACCCCACGAGGCTGGAAGTAAGTCCATCAGCTCATAAATGGTGGTGGCCGCACCTGCCTCTTTTGTCTCAGGTTTGCCAAAGATGTATCGGGATATAATATTTGCCATGGGCTCCTCTCTAAATTAATATATGTTTTATTTATAATAGGATCAGAAAATGGTTATACGAACTTCGTTAAGTTCTTGGCCAAACAGTTCAGTCAAGGCCCAGACCAAGGAGTCCATTCTATCAGGACTTTTCTGATTGTTGCCTAAGGATGGGTCGAAACTAATCATCTGATCTTCTAGGATCTCGAACGCGCCCACATGATGTATACGGCCTTGTTCATATAGAGCAGCAATAGGTTCTGCTCTAATAGCTTTCCCTCTGGTTGCTCTAACGCTGTGATAGTTAACTAAAGGGTCAACGTTCCTAATAAGGGCTTCAATCATGTCCCCGCCATTGTTAACCTCTCCAACCATACAGTCAGCACCATAATCATAGTACGCTGCGACGGCGGCCTTGGCCCATTCGTTTGGAGAGGCCTTGATAGAGACGTCTCCTAAGACATATCCCTGATCCATTCCAATAGCACCACAAATAGTTATCCCGGTCTCATCGCTGTTCTCATTGCTGGTCACAGCAGGATCAACCGCAATAACCACACGGTTCATATTAGTCGGAGCTTTCTCTACCCTGTTCTCATTGATGTCATCATACATGAACATAGCATTAGGATTGTCTTCCAGGATCTTACCATATAATTCTTGCTGACCTAATCGAGTACCATCATGTTTCTTTCTTAGTTGATCCAGGAATCGTTTAGGCAATGCCCTGTTCTCAAACGTGCTGCCCTCGATAACCACTACATCAGGATCTTTATAGAGTTCCTTAATCAGAGTTGTGGGCCGTGGGGTAGTGGTTATCAGCACCCTGGGATGTTCTCCCAACCTCATACAGTAGGATAGCATATCCCATACCTCTGATTGGTATCTCATCTTAGCCAGCTCATCAACTAAGCTGAAATGAAACTGTGGGCCACGTAATTGTTTAGGTTCTTCTCCAGAGAACGTTAAGGCACTGGAACCATTAGGCCAATCTATCCTACGCTTGCTAGGTGTATAGACAGGCATATGTTTAGGATGGGCTAGAGTTACTATCCCTGATTCTCCTTGGATCATAGTGTCTCTGACATCAGCCACGGTCTCTCCGATTAGACCAATCTTACAACCAGGATATTCTTTAGCCATTAGGTTAACCCAATGACTACCCATCCAGGTCTTACCAAATCCTCGCCCAGGCAACACTAACAGCGTTGACCAATCGCCATCAGGTACTATTTGTTTAGGCCTGCCTACAACGGTGACGTCGTGCATCAAGTCTAGGATCTCATCATCACTAAGGTTATCCAACAACGCCTGTTTAACACTATCAGGTTGCAGTGCTAACAGTTCTAATTGGGATAGGTTATTCGGAGTCATCTTCTAGCAGGTCCTGTTCTAGGTGACCATCTATCACCACACCTAATAAGGCTGAGGATAGTTTAGTCTTAGCGTCTGCTGTGGCAATTTCAATTGGGCCACCTTCCTCCCCGGTAACCTCAATCTTAGTTGCTACCTTCGAGTGCCAATAGGGTAGACAAGCCTGGGCGGCCTGTGTTCTGACAAGAATTGGATGTTTCTTATTAGAGTATATTCTTGCTAGAAATTGTAATGGGGATTCATATTCCTTGGCTAAGGTCTCTAAGGCCGACACACCACCAGCCAGTTCAATAGCTAAGTTCTTCTTACCCTTAGCACCAGGCGGCCTGCCTCTGCGGCCCTGTGGCCTGGCCTCTATCTCTTCCCGACTAACAACGTTATTAGTGTAAGTACCTTTCTTGGGTGTTTGAGGTGTTGCAACCATTTATAATCTCTCTGAATAAAGGACGAGAGGACCCACCTCGTAAGGAGGGAACGAGGCCTTCCTGGGTCCTCTCTATACCTAATGGTAGTGGCTAAAAGACCACCAGGTATTAAAACTATTTAGTCTTCTTGGTCTTCTTAGGAATGATCACGGGCTCAGGGGTTATCACCGCACTGTCCTCTGCTGGCTCATGGTCATAGATCATATCATGTATACAAGTCTTGATCCGATCATGTCTCCCGTAGTGTCTCATCTTAGTTGATAGGTTAGGGATCTGACGGTCAACATATTTCTTCAGGCTTTCTGCAGCGTTGCATAAGTCTTGAATATGTCTGATGTAAGTGGTCTTGTCTTTGTTAAGCCTAGTCTTGTTGATGTTCTCTGGACGGTCAATAAGACCACTAAGGAAGAAACAGTACATCTGGATATCATCCATAAGTTCCTTAACCTCAGAAATGTCATGGTGGGTTAGGTTGCTATAGTGCCTCTTCTGATAGGTCTCGTTCTGGCCACGTCTCTTGGGGACAGGGTTATTATGTCGCATTGTACGTTCTCCGTGATTAGGATAGTATATATGCAATCCTAGAAAGAGTGTTCTAGGAGAAGTATTAGGAGGTGTATGTATGTACACCTCTCTAGGGTTATCCTCCACACATAAAAAAAAGCCTGGGTATTAGCCAGACCTTTTAGATGTACCGAAGAACAGGGCCAGGGACCAAACTGGACACCTACTGAATAATGGCTAAGGATCGATCAAGAAAAGGACCAAGACATCAGTATCAGTACACGTCTATTTATCACCTCCAAAAAGGGACACTCGGACGGTGAACCGTCCGACACCAAGCCCCGCTGGACGCCTTCAAGCCCCGCTGGACACCGGAAACTTCATTGGGTGCCGCGCCCCAACATAGGGCGACATATAGTACCAAATAAGGGTCTATATAAAGATCTAAATTTAGCTCTAATTCTGGACGCCACAACATTCCGCGCCACCCATTTATAGTTATGGCTGGACGGATTTAGGATAATTTCTCTGAAGGGTTGCAAGCAAAGTAGTTGGCTAGGGTTAGCATATGGACGCTGCTAGAAGACCTGATCCCTAAACTAAACTAATACAGAAAAGGTCTTTAGTCAGACTGCCCCTCGTGGGCGGGATGACTGTTTCCCCCCTTCTCTCTCCCCCTCTCTTGGGGGAAACCTGTCCTTACTCTGAAACGTGTTGTGTGCTTGTGATCGACGCATTCCCAGGGGAGGGGGGCAGTAGTGACGTGCTGCAGATGTTATATCTTATCGTTTGTTTTCGAGGGAACCGAAAACAACCATCTCGTTCACGAGTGAACGTTCTGGTTGAAGTTCTTTTTTTTGTGTTTAGTCTCTAGGCAAAGTGGGGAGCTGATAACCCCGTAATAAAAGAAGGTATATCAATATAATCTGGTGAAATAGTTGAAATATATTTCAGATAATATTGATATACCATCAGTTTGTTTAGAAGAGATCTATCAGCGAATCTCTCAGTAGGATTGGATAAGAACTAAACATATAACGTCCTACCTAACATACTAAAGTTATTGTCCCAAAGTATGTCTGTTTGAATATAGTCAGCCGGTGTAACTTGTGGTCTGGGTCTTTATTCGTTCACGGGTTCTTTTGCCGTCCCTATCTGTACTAGCCTGAGATTAGTTCGCACTCAGGCATCAAAGCAGTAATAGGCTCAATTATAGCTTGTTTACAGTAATTGTTTCCAATCCCGAATCATCGACATAATCAAGTTTTGTTCTTTTTTTATGTTTTTATTTATATAGGTGGTGATTTTTAATATTTGTATTTATAACATTTTACTAAGTTTATCAGCAAAAGATCCCCTTTAAGAGACCTTTTACCAATAAACTGGGGATTTAGATCACCCGTTCCTTAGTTTTCCTAATATAGACACTATCCTTTAGTAATATCTCCTTACTAATCTGGACCCCATCACTATATTTGGTGATGGTGACGTCGCTTAATAGTTCGGTTGATTGTTTAGACCTATACATCGACATCTGATGTTTCTCGTGGTCCTCTTTCTTCTTCCAGAGAGCTAAGGCAACTTTACTCTTTTTAGTATCTCGTTCCACGAGATGATCTTTGGGAGTCATCTTTGCTATTAAATTGGTTTCTAATTCATGTTTCATTTGGATCTCCTTTGAAGAGAGACTTGTCGGTCTCTTTTCATATTCTATTTATCCCCTAAGTGGGACAGAGTTTCACACAGCCCACAAAGCTTCTACAGCGTATCTTTTGTCTGACCAGAGATCAGGGTCATAATCTCATAGAAATCTATAACCTTGAAATTAAATTTTATTCCATTGGGAACGTAAACCTCTTTCAAAACCTTTTTATGTCGTGTTTTGCCGTGGTCCTCGTGCCACTGATATAAAAGATATATATTCAACATCTCTAAGATAAAATCCTCATCGGTTAAAGGCACTGATCCAGGAGGATCAAATAGAAACAATTGGTTCTCCTGAATCTTGATAACCTCATATTCACCCGATTCGTAAAGGGGGATGGTCTCTCCAATAATACTAATCAATAATTGATTCAACTGTTTCTATCTCCTGGTCTGTTAGATTGAAGTATTTATACAACATTTCATCGGTCCATTCTATGTTCCAATCCAACCAAGGAACATAATTTAACTCTCCCCCGTGTAAATTCTGATTAAACTTAATGCAGGCCAAGCAAAATCGAGGGAATTTGAGATGCAAATAGCTATTAAAGTTCCGGGCTTCTTTCTCTGTTTGGAACCCCAC
>Ga0164315_10000385_pt1 | contig 30261 bp, 28 predicted proteins | sample GuaBasSedimGuay6_FD_113737 | JGI IMG/M metagenome (GOLD analysis project Ga0164315, IMG submission 113737) | Subseafloor sediment microbial communities from Guaymas Basin, Gulf of California, Mexico - Guay6, Core 4569-2, 0-3 cm | ecosystem: Environmental > Aquatic > Marine > Hydrothermal vents... | reverse complement strand
GTTTTGACGACCGTCGGCCCGTACGCCAGTTATGGCAGCGAGCTGGTCGCAGCCTGTGTCAGGAACGGCACACACTATTGCGATCTCGCCGGCGAGGTGCAGTGGATGCGTGCCATGATTGACCGCCACCAGAAAGGCGCAGTTGCAAGCGGCGCGCACATCGTACCGAGTTGCGGCTTTGATTCGATTCCATCCGATCTCGGTGTGTTCTGTTTGCAGAATCATGCAATGGAGCAATATGGTGAGCCGTGCGATGAAATAACCCTGTTGGTGAAGGCGATGAAAGGTGGTGCCAGCGGCGGCACAGTCGCCAGTATGTTGACTGCCCTCGATCAGGCACAACAGGATCGTGATATCGCGAAAATCCTGTTCGATCCTTATGCACTGAATCCGGAAGGAGAAAGAGACGGGCCGGATGGCCCCGACCAGTCCAGTGTCGAATTCAATGCAGATGCTGATGTGTGGACAGGTCCGTTCATCATGGCAGCGGTCAATACACGCATCGTGCGTCGCACCAATGCCCTGCGCGGTTATCCATACGGCCGTGATTTCCGTTACCGCGAAGCGACGATCACCGGCCGCGGCGCCGGCGGCTGGTGTAAATCGGCGTTGCTAACAGCCGGCCTGGGCACATTCATGCTCGCGAGCTCCGTTGCATTCACACGCAAGACGATCATCCCCAGGCTGGTGCCAAAACCTGGTGAGGGCCCCACTGCCCTGCAACGTGAAAACGGTTTTTTTAACCTGCAACTGATTGGCAAGTTAGCGGATGGAAAGTTGTTGCGCTTAAGGGTCAAAGGCGATCGCGACCCGGGTTACGGATCAACCAGCAAAATGCTGACGGAAAGTGCAGTTTGCCTGGCGAAGGACAAACTCGATGTTGCGGGCGGATTCTGGACGCCGGCCTCGGCAATGGGCTCGAAATTGCTGCAAAGAATGCAGAAAAATGCCGGGCTGAGTTTCGAGCTGGAATAGCTATAAAACGCTGCTGTCCCGTAAACTCAATATTGGCACCAACGCGCCGTGGGTCTTTGGCACATTGGCAAAGAATCGCCCGTCAGGACGGGCTCCTACGATACTAACAAGCAATTGTAGGGGCCCGTCCTGACGGGCGATATCTTTAGACACATCTGATGTTCCCGACCGGCGCAAATGGCGCGAACGTCAGGTCAGCAAATCATCTCGCTGTTTCGTGGCTATTGTTTGTGGGACAGCAGTGTCTAAAAACTTTTTTCTCAATTACTTAACGCTGGCGAGCTGCACCTTTTCTTCGCTGGTTTGATCGAGCAGTCGCAGGTACTGACCTCTAACCTCGGCAACGTGTTCGACGATGGTTTCAGCTGACCAGCCATCCGTAGTAACCGGAGGAAGCACATCCACGTGAACAACGGACGGCCGAATGAAAAAGCCGCCCTTGGGCAATACGTCGGTCGCATTGTGAATAACAATCGGCACCATCGGCACGCCGGCCTGCATCGCTATATGGAAAGGCCCTTTCTTGAATGCTCCAAGTCTGTCACCGCTACTGCGCGTGCCCTCCGGTGCGATAGCGACTGAAAGTCCGTCACGCAGTGTATTGACGACTGGCTTTAACGCCTCAATCGCTTTTTCCTGGTTCCTGCGGTCCACAAACACCGTATCCGCGACCCGGAATACCGGACCAACCAATGGGTTTCGTGCAATTTCTTCTTTGGCAATCGCCGTGAAGTCACGACGCAGAAGTTTCGCGATGATTAGTACATCTATCGCGCTCTGGTGATTGAAAAGAAAAACCGCCGGTCGCTGCTCCCAAAGATGATGCTCTCCCTTGATTCGAATTTCGATCCCCGCCAGAGCGCTGCCGAATTCGCCCCAGGTGGTAACTGCCAGATTAACTGCATCCCTCCTCGACTGATTCAGCAACCAGGTTGGAATAATCTGCAATGCGGCAGAAAAGAATGCTCCGTACACCAGGCCGGTTCGCACAAATTCACGCACGCCCGGAAAGCCGCGACTGTCGAATTTTCTGATCGGCCAATCGTGCCTTCGTGCAACTTCCTCAAGGCTCCGGTCAGGGTTTAACGGACGAGGAAAACCCACCGCTTCAAGCAGTGACAGGTCTTCAAATCCGTCTGTATAGAAGTAGCATTTTGCAAGATCTGTTTTTCTGTCTTTTACAAATTGTTTCGCCGCATCGAGTTTGCCGCGAGCGTAACAAATCGGCTCCTCTACTTTGCCGGTGAATACACCGTCTTCCACTTCGAATCGATTACAAAATACGTGCTCGATATTGAGCTCCTTCGCAATCGGGTCAACCTGGTAGCGTGTTGCTGACGTTACGATGACGACAGTGTGGCCGCGGCCAAGATGCGCACGAATCAGCGCACGGGACTCCGGATAAATGTCACCAGCCAGGTGCTTGTCGAATACTCGTTCCCCCAGTTCGACAAACTGTTTCTCCTCGACACCAGCAAGCGTTGCAGCTGCTTCATCCAGTAGCTTCGGGAATTCAGTGCCATTTACCTGGTGCCCCAGCAGAGAAACAAATTGCCTGAACACATCCTGAGGTGCCAGCTCGCCACTCATGACACGTTCACGAAATATGGATGCGATGGAGAAACCAAATAAAATGGTGCCATCAAGGTCGAAGAACGCGACAGTTCCTGCGCCGCGCGGTGCGTCATCGACTTCCTGGGTTACTTCTTCGTGGATTCTCATTGGTTTCGTTTTCGCTGCAATATTGTTATCTAGTGATGTGCCGGATCGTAACGCTCGCCAGCCGTTATTCGCGTTGCAATTCGATTGCGCGCCGATGCGATCGGACAAGTAGCAAACTCATTGTAAGCGCACGGCGGGCTATGCGCAGTGTTGAAATCAAGTTCGGTGACGCCGTTGGCATCCGGTTTTTTCGCGTACAGAAATCTGCCGGCGGGATAGGAACCTCTGCCACTGGTCTGGTCGCCGAAAACAAAAAACAACTCGCCGCCGGCATCATAGGCTTCAAGTTCAAAAGTTTCGCCGTCTATCTCGAATTTCACGACACCTGGTGACCAGGGATTGTAATTGAGGCCCTCAATTACGGTCTCAACACGAATCGTTCGTGGCTTCTCGTAAAGGTGCAATTTTGCGCTAACCCGATTCGTTGCACTCACCGGGTAGTACTCAATCGGCGGAAAGTTTTTCACCACAGGGCTGTCAAAGTCGCGCAGCCTGACGGCGAAGCGATTGTCTCGATTTATGACGGTCCAGGCCAGATCGCCATGCGTTGCGACGATACCGTCCTTAACTGACTCTCCTGCCATTAGCAGATGGTTTACAGGCCGATCCATATGCCGCACATCGACTTCTGGTTTTACGGCCAAACGGACCTCACCGTCGCTAAGCGTAAATGTGCCGATGGACGATTCCGCCTTGCCCGGAAATACAATGTCGTTACCTGCGCCGCCACCAAAAGAATTTGTACCTTCTTTAAGCCAGTACAGTCCGGCCAGGTTCAGGTAACCAGCGTCGCTCTTCAAAAACGCCAGGCGATCATCCTTCCAGGCGTCCAGGCATAGCTCGTAATCCTGTTTGCAGTTACTAATCGTCGTAACGTCAGCGTTACCGGTGGTAGCCAGCGTGCAGCCGAGAACAAGCGCTCCGACAGTCAGCCCTGACATAGTTTTGTTCAGCCGTGTTCGCATCATGACGTTGATTATTCCCTGGTATGAAAACGACAGCCACGGATCCAGGCAGCTGCCCCGGCCGATTATGGCAGGAGCTGTGGCAGCTTTCCTTGATGTATCCACCAGACTACGCGCCAGCAAAGTGAACAATTCGATATCCTGCTGTTTCTATTAACTTAAAACGATTCAGGCCGGAGTGTATTTATGAGCCGCCTGCAGGTCACTGCTGCTGCCACGGTCATATCAATAGCTGCCGCCGGAACTTATAATCCGCCACCACCCGATAACTGCACCAGTCGCAATGAGAACGAGTCTTTGGCCGAAACCGACGAATCAACGCTTGCCTATAACGATCTTCGCCCGGACGATATTCTTGCGGCGTTGGAGGAGCTCGGGTTTCACTGCGATGGTCGCTTCCTGACGCTAAACAGCTACGAAAACCGTGTCTACCAGCTTGGCATCGAAGACGCGCCGCCAGTGGTCGCCAAATTCTATCGCCCAGGCCGCTGGAGCGATGCGGCGATCCTCGAAGAGCACGAATTCAGTGCCGAGTTGGCTGCCGCAGATATCCCGGTTGTTGCCCCTTTCGTACGCAATGGAACAACCTTGCATCACAGCGGCCATTTCCGCTTGTCCGTAAGTCCTTGTCGTGGCGGTCGGGCGCCTGACCTGGATAACATGACCTTGCAAAGACAGGTTGGCAGACTGATCGCCCGCATTCATCTGCAGGGAGAAATTAAGCCTTTTGCGCACAGGCCACGCTTCGATATCGAATCGTTCGGCTACCAGTCAATCGATTATTTGCTCGACAATGAATTTATTCCCGCCGAGCTCGACGAATCTTATTGCGGCATTTGCGACCACCTGTTCCAGAATATCGAGGCCTGTTTCGATCGGGCGGGCAATGTTGGCGAGCTTCGCTTGCACGGCGATTTTCACCCGGGCAACGTCCTGGTTGCCGGTGAGCAGGTGCATATCGTCGATCTGGATGACGCACGCAGTGGACCCGCAATCCAGGATTTATGGATGTTTTTGTCCGGCGACCGGCAGGAGCAGACGCCGCAACTGGCTACACTGTTGCAGGGTTATACTGAGTTTCGTGACTTCGATGCACGCGAACTGCATCTTATCGAGGCGCTCAGAACTTTAAGAATAATGCATTACTCCGCCTGGCTTGCACGACGCTGGGAAGATCCTGCCTTCAAGATCGCGTTTCCATGGTTCGACTCTCCCCGCTATTGGGATGAGCACATCCTCACACTGCGTGAACAGGCCGCACTCATGGAAGAACCACCGCTGGAGTGGAATCGCGACGCATAAAAACACCGACGTATTGCCTGGCATTGGCGTTATTATGGCAAACACCTGTCCCCGGCACGAAAACCGCTGTGTTATCAGCGAAGTAAGCACAGCTTACGGATTACAATTGAATTGCGGCGAGGCAGCCCGTTCGGTTGCACTACATTGCCACCCGGTCTACAGTCAGAACCAGTAGATTCAATGGTATTCGGTGGAACTAAGACTCCTGCAATGGCTCTGACTAATGGATTGGCGAACGCATCAATACCAACCTGGGAACCCGGTAACTTGATGTCACGATGGTTGAAAACAATATTTGTCACGATTTTATTCGCAACCCTGAGCGGCTGTGGCGGCTCGAAAGTCATGCTGCACGATCCAACCATTCCCGAGCCTTTGATCGATCAGATGCCGATAACGGTGGTTGCCCGCTTCCCGGAAGAATTCGATAACTTTGTTCACGAAGAGCAGGTCATTGGCAAAGAAAAATGGACCATCGACCTGGGACAGGCAAACAAGTTGCTGTTCACGCAACTGTTCGGTTCCATGTTCAGCGATTTTTCCGTCATTGCAAGTGATGTAGATGCCCGCAGTTTGCCGATCGATGCATTAATTGAACCCAGCATCGATGCCTTTGAATTTTCTGTGCCAAACCAAAGCCAGACAGATGAATTCGCAGTCTGGATTCGTTATCGAATCAAGATTTTTGACAATGAAGGTGTGCAGATCGCCAACTGGCCGATTGCCGCTTACGGCAAAAGCCAGACCACGACGTTTGGCGGTGACAATGCGTTGCGGCAGGCTGCGGTACTGGCCATGCGGGACGCTGCCGCATTGATCATCATGCAAATGGACAAGGAAACCGGCATCAGCGAACTAAGTGCCGCGAGAGCGCGGCAGGAAGAGGCGCCACCAACAAATTTGCCTGCGGAAGAAAATTTACAAAGCACTGCTGCAGAGGAGCCACCCGATGATTCCCTTTAACCTGCGCAGGCTGGGCCAGCTCGCAGGAATTGCCCTGCTCGGATCGACCCTCGGCGCCTGTGTAACGTCGCGTATGGAAAATGTTCGCCAGGAAGCGACCGGTATCGCCGAAGGCGAAGGCGTCGTGATCATGGCCAAGAGTTACCACCTCGGCAATGAAACCGAGGCCAACTTTATTTCCTGCATCGGCGACTCGATCGGGCGTGGCTCAACCGGACTTCGCGTCATCCCGAACCGCGAATTTGTTGATGCGCTGTTCCCCTGGTTCGAACCAAGAACAGCGCCTGCGGAGACCAAGGGTTTACCGGCACTTATGGCGCGACCGGGCGTTGCCGAGACCATACGGGAAAAGGGTGTTCGCTATATCATCTGGCTGGACGGCGACACGGATAAAGTAGCTGGAGGCGGCAGCATGTCCTGCGCAGCCGGCCCGGGCGGTGGCGGTTGCTTCGGTTTCGCCTGGTGGCAGAAAGACGCCAACTACGACGCTACTGTCTGGGACTTAACCGGTCTTGAGGATGCTGGCACTGTCAGTGCAGATGTGAGCGGCACATCGTTTTTGCCCGCTATTGTAATTCCCATTCCATTGATCGCGCGCACCCAGGCGAAAGCCTGCAAAGGTCTGGCAGATCAGCTGAAGTTATTTATCGTTTCAGACGAGTCCGTCTGACAGCAAGTATCCCCAGGCTTTGCCGGGCGGTTTCCCGTTTTTACTAGTCAGGTCGCCCACCACGGACAAATGCTTGTCGGTAAAAGCCGGAATCGAGTTCAGCTATCGATACTTCGCGACCGGTCGCAGGAGCATGCACGAAGCGACGGCTGCCAAGGTACAACCCCACGTGCGCTATCTTGCCGTCAATATTAAAAAACAGCAGGTCGCCAACCTGCAAATTGTCATTGCTAACCGGATTTAACTGCTGCCACTGTTGTGCCGTGGTGCGCGGAATGCGCGTCCCTGACTTCGCGTAGGCGTACTGCACCAGACCACTGCAATCGAACCCCTGCGTGGTCGAGCCACCATAGCGGTACGGGACTCCAATTTGTCGTACCGCAATGACGGCTGCCTGCTGGCCCGGCCGACGTTCTTTCGTCGTGGCAATATCCGCAACCGTGCCGTTGCTCCCGGAGTCAGATACGCGCCGGACCTGCTCATGACCGCATCCGGCCAACAACACCGCTACTGCCATGCCCAGCCAGGCCAGCCGTGGCGCCGCAAATCGAAGCGTTTTGTTAGGCAGAGATGACATATGCTGCTCGCTGGTCGACAATCCCCCGAAATTACACTGTGACGACTGAATAGAAAATGAACCACATCCCAGGATTCCAGGCCAGGAAACATCGCGCGAAAATTTCGCTGGCGGGGCAATTCGCGCGCCTGAGCCTGATAACCATTGCCAGCATGTCAATTGTGGCATGCGGCGCTCCTGCGGCCGAATCTGTCGAAGCAGCTGCCCCGGCCATGGATGCCAGACCTGAAGTATCCGACGAGGCTGGCGAGTCGCTCCAGGATTCTGAGCTGAGCTATGCCATCGAGTACGTGGTGACCCCGGATCCTCAGGCAGGCGGTGCCGTTGTAGAAATGATAGTTCGCCAGGCAAATGCACAGCTTCGCGAAGTCGATATGCGTGCGCCGGCGGAGAAATTCAGTGCTGTAAGTGGCGACGGTGATGTTTCTCACGCAAATGATCGGGTGATCTGGAAGCTTCCCGCGTCCGGCGGACGCCTGCGCTGGTTTGTCCTCATCGACAATCAACGCAATGGCGATGCATTTGATGCTCGCATGGACACCGCATGGGCAATTTTCCGCGCCGAAGACGTTATTCCACAGGCGGCCACACGGACCCGGCGCGGAGCAACGAGTGTTACTTCGCTTAAATTTGACCTGCCGACCGGATGGTCTTCAATAACAGAATACTTTGGCCGCAATGATCGCTATGCAATCGAAAATCCGAATCGACGCTTCGATCGACCGGCGGGTTGGATTTTATTGGGTGATATTGGTGTTCGTTTTGAAAAGGTCGCAGACGTCCGCGTGAATATCGCTGCGCCGGTCGGTCACGGACTGCGAAGAATGGACATCCTCGCGTTTTTGAGATGGACCTTGCCTGAGGTTGTCCGACTGTTTCCGGATTTCCCGCAACGCCTTACTGTGATTGGTGCCAATGACCCAATGTGGCGTGGTGGTCTTTCGGGGCCACGATCACTGTTTATTCACGCTGATCGCCCATTGCTTAGCGAAAACGCGACCAGCACCCTGCTTCACGAACTAATACACATCGCGCTGGGCACCGGCGCAGAACCGGGCGCCGACTGGATAGTTGAAGGACTGGCGGAATTTTACAGTCTCGAATTGCTGGCGCGCAGCGGTACGATTAGCGAGCAACGGCAATCGGCAACATTGCGCAAGCTTGCGACGTGGGCTCAGGAGTCCACGATCCTTTGCGCTGAGTCCTCCAGTGGCGCAACCACCGCGCGCGCAGTTACGGTAATGACCGCGATCGATGCCGAGATTCGCAGACGGAGCAATAACAAAAACAGCCTTGACGATGTGACCCGCGCACTGGCGAGCGCGCAAAACCGTATTACGATGCAGAGTTTCATGGCTGTTGCCGGTGAGTACGCCGGTTCGGATTCGACCTCGTTGCGCGCTGAAAACTTTCCGGGCTGCGATATCTGATGCAGCTCTTTTGATCATCAAACCTACCTGGTTGGACCACAAGGACTTCAGCAGCAAATGGACAGACAGCGTGATCTTGAACTAATACTGCGTTCTCGCATGCCGATTGTCGCCATTGAAACGCGTGACGAGTCGCGCATGCTGGACCTGCTGAAGACGATAACCATTGCTCGTGCCCGGGAAGGATATTTACCGCTGTTTCGCTGGACCGTGACCGATGGACTGCAGCGCCTGGATATTCAGCTGGAACCACAACTGCACAATTCAGAGCCCACAGAAGCGTTACGACACATTCGCGCTGTGACCAAGCCCGGCATCTATGTCCTGCTTGATTTTCATCCTTACCTCAATGACCCGATTAACGTCCGGCTGCTCAAGGACATCTGCCTTCGTTTCAAGGACATTTCACGGCAGCTGATCTTTATCAGTCACCAGCTCGACATACCTAAGGAGCTGGAAAGTTATTGCGCAAGATTCGATATGGCGCTACCGACTGAGACCGAACGCAAGCGTATCGTCAAACGTGTTGCCGATGAATACGTGGCCGAAAACCCGGGATCGCGGGTTGAAGTCGATCCCAAGGCGTATGGCCTGCTCATTCGTAACCTGGCCGGATTGACCGCTCGCAATACCGAACAGCTGGCGCGCAACGCCATTTATCATGATGGCGCCATTTCAAAGAGCGACCTGCCAGGCGTTATGCAAGCCAAATACGAATTGCTAAACCGCGGTGGCGTGCTGCAGTTCGAGTACGATACTGCCGGGTTCGCCGATCTCGGCGGCTTACGCAAACTCAAATCCTGGTTAAAGTTGCGCAAGCCTGCTTTCCTCGATAACGCGGATGCCGCCCATCTGGATACGCCAAAAGGTATTCTGCTGATCGGTGTGCAAGGTTGCGGAAAAAGCGTTGCCGCAAAAGCGACCGCTGGAATTTTTGGTATGCCGTTGCTGCGACTGGACTTTGCGAATTTGTATAACAAATATCACGGCGAAACCGAGCGCAATTTGCGTGAGTCATTGAAAACGACGGATATAATGTCCCCGTGCGTTTTGTGGCTCGATGAAATCGAAAAAGGATTAGCTGGCCGCGGTGGTGAAACAGGCACAACACAACGCGTCCTTGGAACTTTCCTCACCTGGATGGCCGAGAAAAACAGCCAGGTATTCGTGGTTGCTACCGCCAATGACATCACTGCCCTGCCGCCCGAACTGATTCGCAAAGGCCGCTTCGACGAGATATTTTTTGTCGATCTGCCAAAAGAAGAAATTCGCAAATCAATTTTTGAAATTCATCTCAGGAATCGGAATCAGTCACTCCAACGATTCGATCTCGCAAAAGTTGCTGCGGCAGCCGATGGATTCTCCGGCGCAGAAATCGAACAGGCAATAGTCTCCGCCCTGTACGCAGCACACGCGCAAAAATGTGAGTTGTCGACGGAACATTTGCTCACCGAAATACAGCGCACCAGGCCATTAGCGGTGGTAATGGCCGAAAAAATCGAGCTGCTGCGACGTTGGGCGGACGGCCGAACCGTCTCTTGCGATTAAAAAAACTGGTTAAACGGTTGCATCATCTATTTAACCTAATCACATGAATTAATAACGTTTTTTTCGAAACATTAGAGAGTTCGCATGCTAATATGCGGGCATGACTATGATAATAATAAAATCAATGTATTAGTCTCCCAGCCGGATGACGACCTGCCTGCAACGTTTGCGAGCGCAGGAAATCTTCATCGCACCGCTCAATATGACGGTCCGGAACTGGAGGCAGATGCTAAAACCTTCGATGTCGATCAATTTGCTACTGGCCACCTGCCAGACAGTAAATCTGTCGCTGACCTGGAGTCGACCCTTCAGGATCGTGCCGAAACCATCAACCAAATGCAGTTTGAAATTGAACAGCTTCGTGCGAAATGGAACGGGTTGGATCGGGAACTCAAAGCGCGCGAGGAAATTGCGGCAACCATTGGCAATGAACTCAATGTAACGCGCAATCAACTGCAGGACGCCGAGCAGGAGCTGCAGAAACAAGGCGGCGAAATGGAATCGATGCAACGCGCCATGACCGAGGCTGGTGACAGAGAACAAAGCCTGTTGGATGACAACGTACAGCAGCGTGATGACGCGGAAAAAGAGACAGTGTTTCTTCGCCACCAGATAGCAGAACAAACTGGCCTCCTGGCGAGCAACGGGCATGAAATTCGCGACGTGCAAGAGCAGATTACGCGTACCGAGAAATATGCAGATTCGCTGCGCTTGCAGTTGCAGGACCAATCATCGACGACGAAAGATGCAGTTGGCATGCAACGCAGGCTGGAAGCGGCCCTGGCTGAAACCCGCGGACAGGTTCGCGATTTAGGCGAGCAACTGGAAAGAGAATTGCGGGTAAGCCAGGAATTGGCGAGAACGATCATTGATCTCAAGGAACGGTTTACCGAGGAGACCCGGCAAATCAGATTCGAACTTGGCTCTGCGCAGGAGACAATTTCCGATCAGGAAACGATGCATGAGCAGCTGGCATCTGATCTGGTCGACAATCGGGAATTCAGGCAGGCACTTGAATCACAGCTTAGTGAAAAAGAGATAGAAAATGAAAGGCATACGCGGCAGCTGATGCTTCGTCTCGGCAATGCCCGGCAGGAAGCTGATGACTATGAACGCAAAATGCACAGCAAGGATAAGGCTATCGCCGCGTTGATGGGCGAACTGGCAAACCTTAACAAACCGGGCAAAAACACCGAAAACACATTGCAAAAGATCGAAGGCTCACGGTCCGGCAGTATCGACGATGTAGCCGGCAGCAACCGCGTCAGGGTTGCACGCATGTTGGTTGGCAGTGCCGGTAGTAAAGACGACGGTCGCGAGCTACGTTTCCCGTTGTTCAAAGACAGGCTGACCATCGGGCGAACGGCGAATAACGATATCCAGCTCAACGCGCGCTTCACAAGCCGACGGCACGCTGTTATAGCAACCGACAAAGGCCAGACGCGCCTGATCGACTGGGGTAGTAAGAACGGCGTGTTCGTCAACGATGAACGTGTGTCAGAAAAATTCCTGTCCAGCGGCGACATCGTGAAAATTGGCGAAACAGAATTTCGTTATGAAGAGCGCGCGAAACGCTAGATGTAACAGACGTCATTGCGAGCCCGGAGGGCGTGGCAATCTCCCGACGCTGTCGAACGGCTTCGATTTGCACTACTACAACCTGATAGAGGTTGCCGCGTCGCTTCGCTCCTCGCAATGACGTCTGTTTCTTCGCTCCACGCAATGACGTCTGTTCTTTTCGGTGGTTTCGATGGCCGCATGTGGGCGACGGCTGCTTCGCAGTGAACCCGAATAATTCAAACAGCACATTTGTGAGCGCAATCACGGTCTTTCGCAAACCGTTCCGTTAACCTGTCAGCATTCACCACCTCCCCCGGCAAGAATAGAATTCATGCTAACCAAGGCTGACCCGCAGCATCTGAATCTGACCGCGACACAGGAAGTATCGCATCGCGCGGGAAACCTGATGACTCGCAAAATCTGGTTGCCGCGACTCCTGTACGACCTGCTGCCATACTTCTACCTGACCGCTGGCTTCGCAGCCCTCTTTGCGACCTTGTATATCAGCGAATGGTTCTGGGTATTACCACACTACCTGTTGTTCTCAGCTGCCTGCCTGCATTTGGCATACACCGTATACGCGCGCCGCAACGGATCGCCCGATACCGGTCCTGGCGATACTCAGTAGCCCACTGCCCTGAGCGGGGCTCCCGCACGACCTGCTCTATTCCTCGAGTCTGCCGCCCGATAGCAAAAACGATGCTGCTTGACCTGCATGTCGACTTGGTCAACGATTGGCTTCCGACAAAACACCGGCCCAACGAATGTCAGCAACAGAAAAATCAACACGCAAGAAAGTAACCAGCGAATCCGCGCTGTTCCTGATTTTGCTCCTGGTCGGGTTGCTGTTTTTGCCAATCGTAATTTACGCAGTCGGCACAGCGATTTTCGGTGACTATGCCGGCAACGGCTTCTGGGACTTTCTCGGACTGTTGCATAGCAAATTGTGGGCCGGCGAACCCGTCGTATGGTTCCTGGTGTTATCTCCTTACCTTATATGGCAGATTTTCCGCATGACGATCTGGGTCTTCAGGCGTCCACACGCCGCGAATTAGTACACCCGCACGCGGTTGTTGCACACATTACGCGACTGTGACCTATGTCCCACTTTCCTGTTGTTGAACAACAATTTAGAACAAAAAGATAGAAATTATGTTAACGATGGAGCATCATTGATCGTTACATTCGACAGGACTGACAGCGCTCTTTAGCGAGCGCGAAAGTAAAGCTCCGGCAATAAGTAATGAAACGATTTTTAACATGGCTGACAGATCGATTTTCCGCGGAGAGCAAGGTGCCCGTAAAGCCCCGGCGCGTGAGTCCATTGCGCTCAATGCCGAAAGCGCCATTACCCAAACCCCGGAAACCAACCGCGATACGACCCCAGGCAGTTGAATTTGGCGGCGAAGTCGAGGGCAGGATCATGGACGGTGGGCCAGGCAAGAACGTCCTGGTTCGAAACAAGTATCTGCGTGAAGACTCGGGGACACACGATACCTTGAAAATTGTGGATGACTCGCTGCTGAAGTCTAACGACGAGGACGGTATCGATCCGTACAACACCGGGAGATTCGATCGTTCCCGGTCCTGGGATTCCTCCCGCTCACGCAAGTAATTGCGCTCGATCTACTACTCATTGACGCCGTTTTTTAGCGCGGTTAGTCTGCATTTCCTCGTAATTTTCAGGAGCGTATGAAGTGGGCTTGCGAGTTTCTTTCGAGCTTGATGACGACGATCTCAGACACTTTCGTCTGATCATGCGCGAGTCCAGAAAAACGGTCTCCAGATCTGCGCCCGAGGATATCGTCGCAAGCGCAAACGCGTTACTGAACAACATCGGCACACAGAAAATACCCCGGTTTATTCGCGAGCGACTGGATAAGCTTGCTGTGATGATCCAGATGCTGACCGACCATGAATGGCGCTTGCCGCACAAGGACTCGAGCCGGGTATTGAATGCCATGGCATATTTCACCGAGCCCGAGGATCTTATCCCGGACCATATTCCAGGCCTCGGTTTCCTCGACGATGCGATCATGATTGAGCTGGTAGTACGCGAGCTCAAACACGAAATCGAAGCCTATTGTGATTTCTGCGATTTTCGCAACGCACGAAAACCGGGCCGCAGAGTCAAGACCAGCAGCACCGATATAACCCGGGAACAGTGGCTGGATGGACGCCGGCAAGACTTGCAGTCACGGATGCGTCGCCGCAGGAAACGCAGTAAGGAAAAAGACGGCGGTGGGGCCCCTCTGCTGTAGCCCGCGGCATGCTTTACATAATTGAATTTGACGGTATCTTATTGAAGCTGAAGGCAACTATTTCGTTTTTCGCTCAACGGCTAGGGCCAGAAATAGAAGCCGGTAGCAAGCAGCGATAACCACATAAGGCCCTGTAATGGCCATCGGGCAGCATGATCTTTCAGCAAAGTATAGAAACTCAACGCCGAAATTGCGGTCATACCAGTGAAGATGGCAAAACTGGTGAAAAGTGGCCGGATTTCATGACTCAATCGCGGATACTCGTCGCCGAGAATCAGGAAAACGAGCATGACTGCGGCAAGGCTGAAGGCAATTGACAGGCAGGAGCCAAGCAAGATACCGGTGACAACTGTAAGCGGGCGCATACCCACATAGTACGCTTTGGCTGCTCAAATGTGCCCGGAAAGCGATATATTTGACGATTACACCCTTGATCGGGAAGCCCATGCCAACTAGCCTAACCTGTCAGGGTTGGACGGGACCCGCTTGTGCTACACATGGAGAGAATTTTGAAGAAACTTCTGACTGGCGTCCGAGAACGGATTTTACTTGCCGCTATTGCCATCTGGACGCTATCTGCGGCCAGTACTGGCCCTACTGTCCTGGGCGACGAGCACCTGGCACCGGATGCCCGGCATGAAAAGATTGGCCAGCTGGTCACAGAATTCATCCAGAAATCCCACTATAAGCAAGCGTCCGTGGACGATGATCTCTCATCGCAAGTGCTCGATCGATATATAAAAGCACTGGATAGCAACCGCATGTATTTGCTTGAGTCCGACGTCGCGGCATTCGAACAATATCGATACCAGCTGGACGATATGGTTCGCTCGGAGCCGCTGGACCCGGTTTTTGAAATGTTTGACGTTTATCGAACACGGGTCCGGGAACGGTTGAATTTTGCGCTGTTGCAACTCGAAGCAGAGCCAGATTTCTCTGTCGACGAAGAATATGTCTTTGACCGGGAAGAATTACCCTGGGCCATCACCACGGCCGAACTCGACGAGATATGGCGCAAGCGAGTCAAAAACGATGCACTGGGACTAACCCTGGCCGAGAAAGACTGGGAAGAAACCCAGGAAATCCTGAACAAGCGCTATACGCGCTTTCTGAAGCGTATGGATCAGGCCAAGAGCGATGATGTTTTTGAAACCTTCATGAACGCATTCGCACATACACTTGACCCGCACTCCAGCTACCTGTCACCGCGCAATTCAGAGGAATACCGGATCCAGATGAGCCTGTCGTACTTTGGCATTGGTGCTTCACTGCAGATCGAAGACGACTACGTGATGGTGATCAACATCATCCCGGGCGGTCCGGCTGCCATTGATGGAATCCTGCAACCGAAAGACAAAATTACCGCTGTTGCACAGGGTGAAGATGGCGAGCTTGTCGACGTCATTGGCTGGCGCCTGGACGATGTCGTACAAATGATTCGTGGACCCGCCGATACGGTCGTCAGACTACAGATAATGACGGCTGGCGCCCTGCCTGGTGCTGAGGAAAAGATCATCAGCGTGACCCGAAACCAGGTCAAGCTTGAGGAGCAGGCAGCAAGAGTGAAATAATTACCTTGCCGCGGGATGGACGCGACTGGTCCATCGGCGTAATCGAAGTACCCAGCTTTTATCGCGACTACCGCGCGTTGAGCAATGGCGACAAGGACTACACAAGCACGACCAAAGACGTCAAACGCCTGATAGGCGAACTTGAAGAACAGGGTATCGATGGCCTGATCATCGACTTGCGCAATAACGGCGGCGGACACCTCACTGAAGCCACCGCATTGTCGGGACTTTTTATAGACAACGGGCCGGTCGTGCAATTACGCAATTCGACCGGCCGCATCAGCAGGCTTGACGATCCGGATCCGGTCCCGCGAGTGGCCTACAACGGGCCTTTAGGCGTATTGGTAAACCGTTACAGCGCATCTGCATCAGAAATTTTTGCGGCTGCCATTCAGGATTACGCACGCGGTGTGATTATTGGCCAGCAAACATTCGGCAAAGGCACTGTACAAAACCTTTACTCACTGGATCAGTATGTTCGCAATCCTGAAGATGAAGGCCTCGGCCAGCTAACGCTGACGATCGGCAAATATTATCGTGTGACGGGTGAAAGCACCCAGCATCGCGGTGTCGACCCTGATATCAGCCTGCCCTCGCATATTGACGTCGATGTCGTCGGTGAAAGCGTGCGGGAAAGCGCGTTGCCGTGGGACACGATCCGCACGACCAAGTTTCGCGCTGGTGATCCCCTGGAAACCACGATCAGTACGCTGACCGCAAGCCATATTTCGCGCAGCAAGGATGATCCGGACTTTCAGTACCTGGTGGAGGGTATCCGCGATATCGAGGAAGTCCGTGCCCGCAAGACAGTTGCACTGAACATCGACAAGCGCCGCGTGGAACGGGAAGAAAGTATGGCACGGCGCCTGGAACGTGAGAACGCAAGGCGTGCCGCCCTCGACCTTGAGCCGCTGGCCAGCATGGAAGAACTCGAAGATACCGAAGCGCCTGACGTACAACTTGACCAGGCAGCCGGAATTGTTACAGACTTGGCCGAGATGAGCGCGGTGGCAACAGCGCCGGCTCAGACTGCACGAATCGTGCAGTAGCCAGAAAGTAAGGGGTCACTTGCATGACCTGATTGAGGTGTTATACTGAACTACAACACCAATCTACCTGACTGCAAGACTGTGGAGAATGCCGTGGATTCAAGCTTTTCTACCAGGGGTTTCACCAAAGCCGGTTACGCTGCCCTGACGGCCACGCTGATGCTGTCTGCAGGCTGGAGCAGCACAGCGCTGGGCGCAACCAGTGCGCTTGTACGCTGCGATCAGGTAGCACGCGACCTTACCAGTCTGAAAGTGAATGTTGCGGCCCTGTCCGTCGATTTGGTAGACCACGTGGTCACCGAACTTGATCCTGGTAGTTTCGAATCTGAATCTGACGCCACCGATAGCATGGCGCCACTCCTGTATTTGACCCCACGTGTCGCTACCATATTGCGCGACGTTTTCGCGCCTGCTGCGGAAAATCAGGCAGTGGATGGCAAGGAAGAAGTCCAGACGTCTCCACTGGCAGACAGTGACGACAAAACGCGCTCCGCTGATGCCGGCGACGAAAATGCAGTCGACTTACCCCGCTTCCAACGGCAGATGTTTCGCACCGATATCTGATATCCGCGGGAAATCGTTTCCAGTGGCGTTACTGCGCACCGTTTCCCGCACCGTTTCATGATACTTCCGTAGTGAATTTAGCGACCTGATATCGCGAATGCGCGCGTTTTTACGGGCGCTCGAAACGCCACGAGGCTAGCGACTAAGAACCTTGCTTATTCCCCAGTAATTATCGCCGAGCATATTGACGTCGCTCTCCCTGATCAGACCATCATCGCCGATTCTGAAGAGTGCTCTTACTGACTCGGAGTCAGGCACTGCATCCGTATTCTGGTGGAATTTTGCTCTCTCACCCAAAAGCAGGGCTCGTTTTTGCAGGGTATCGGCGAAATCCGTATTTTGTTCAAATTTCTCGTTACATTTTTGCATGCGCGTCAGGAGTTGCTCGCATTCGTACTTGCTCCCGTAAGCGATTGCGCCGACGCTTTTCTCGCCCGCCTCTTTGATCAGGTCCACAAGATCATCATTGGCGAAGTGCACATAGAGATGTTGCGCGAACGCCAGAATCATCAGGTTGATTGAGCGTTTTGTCGCTATGTCCAGCCCCTGGCTTCCGGGAGGCTGACGATTCTTTATTATTTTCACATCCTCTTTGAGTGTCTGCTCTTCCTGTTGCGCGGTTTCGATCTGCGTTGCAAGATCGTCGAGGAGTTTTGTCAGCGATCGGCCACGAAAAAATCTCACAAAAGCGCTCATTGCCGTCAGGCGCTGGCGCTCAGCCTGTAACTGATCTTCCAGCTGTTGAACCTGATCACGCTTCTCAAGAATCTGTAATTTGACCTGACTGGCCTCCTCCAGCAACTTGTCATTCCAGTCACCCAGGAAGCTGTCGTGCTCTTTCTGCTCACGCTGCTGTTTTAACTGTTCCGCGAATTTGGCGAGCTTCCGTTCGCTTTGCATGGCCATGCCACGAAATTGAAAATACACCACCACGTTATGCGCCTGTTGCGGATCAATCAGCAGGTCCTCGAGATAATCCAGCTTTTGTTGCAGGCGTGCGGTTGCGCCCTCCTGGCGCTTTATCTTGTCCTCCAAGCGAAATTGCTCTTTACGCATCCCGGCAAACTCTTTTTTGAGTTCGGCACGGTTCCAATACAGGTCCATCAGCTTTTCGCTGTCCTGTGATTTCTCAGCCGAGCTGCCAAAAATTGCCGTCAGATTAGACAAGTCATATCCTTTTTACATAATCTTGAAGCTGCAGATACCGTGTTATCTGCTTTTCCAAGTGGATAATGACAAGTTGTGAGCGCTCAATCCTTGATTGAATCGACAGTTTTGTCGCTCGAGCCGGCCTGTGGCGGCCCCTAATTAACCCTGGTCCGGGCTAGCGTTCGAGTACCAGGTGCCCCTGATCCATGAGGTACTCCAGCCATTTGTTCAGAACTATGTTTCGTCGCCAGCGGTGGTCCAGCTCGGCGCGGTGAATTCTGCACAATCGTCTCAATTCGATATGCCGGTGTTCACCAGAGAAGCCCATCGTTTCTGCGAGCTGGCCATCGAGATACACACGGATTTTCATATCAGGGTCGGCAATTCGACTACCGTTTTCATAGAAAAAATACGACAGCGACAATGTGATGGTGTAGCGACTGCGCTCGAGAATCTCGAGGTGCAGATCACAATCTCCGGCAACCCGGGATCTGTAGTAACCATCAAGGCGATTCAACTCAGGGATGAGCCGTTGCAGTCGCAAATAGTTGCTTTCATAAAGAGACATCAAGCCAACAAAACTTTTTGGCTTTACTATCGTCTCTGGAACAAGTTGATAATCATGCAACATGCATCGAATATATCACAAGAAATGCGCTGCAAAAGTGATGCAGATTCAGTTCCGTTATTTAGAAAAGTCAAGGTCGAACTCTGCGTTCAACACCTGTACTATTGAGGATTCTGCTCGCGATTTCTTCGACAGAAAATTCTGTAGTATCTACGTGTGGAATTCCGTATTTCTTGAATATCTTCTGCGCTTCCCGCAATTCGTATCTGACCTGTTGCGCAGAAGAATATTTTCCCAGCGCACGTCTCTCTTTTCTTATTTGTTGCAGACGCGTCGGCGCGATCGTCAAACCGAAAAGTTTCTTTTTTTCGTCCACCAGAAAGTCCGGTAGCGTTCCGTTGTCCAACTCCTCATCGGTCAACGGAAAATTTGCAGCATAAACGCCGTACTGTAATGCCAGGTACAGGCAGGTCGGTGTTTTCCCGGATCGCGAGACACCGATCAGGATCACGTCAGCCATTTCATAATTGCGCGTGACACCGCCGTCATCATTTGCCAGTGCGAAGTTCGTGGCCTCGATACGCTTCATGTAACTCTCAATATCACTCATTCCGTGAGCACGACCGGCCGTATGCGATGCCTTTTGTTGCAGTTCTTTTTCCAGCGGCTCCAGGAAGACGTCAAATATATCGAGATACAGGCCTTCGGACTGGCGTACCACGGCGCGAAATTCATCCTGCACCAGCGTCGAAAAAACAAGCGGCCTCGCCCCCTCCTTGCCCGCCGCCGTATTGATCTTCTCGACAGCCTCGTGTGCCTTGTCATCGCTATCAATAAATGGCAAAGTCACCTGCCGAAATTTCTGGCCTTCAAACTGCGTTAGCAGGCTGTGGCCCAGTGTTTCGGCGGTGACACCGGTCTGGTCAGACAGAAAAAATACGCTACGCTCACTCATATAAGGACATTCCCGAATTGCTGCATAATCGCTTGTAGTATTTCGTTAGTCAGTGTTTGATTGTCCATTTCCCAAGGCCCAATACAAGGGAGCAAATTTTGGAGCCATATGTAATCAAGCTTAACGAGCTTGGCATGCAGGATGTTGAGACAGTTGGCGGCAAAAATGCGTCGCTGGGCGAAATGATAAGCAACCTTGGCAATCTGGGTGTTGACGTGCCGGGTGGATTTGCCACCACGTCGGCGGCCTATCGTGAATTCCTGAAAACGGACGGCCTTGACGAGCGCATCAACAGTACGCTGCAAGAACTGGACGTCGACGACATTGCTGCTTTGAAAGCGGCTGGTCAGTCGATTCGCAACTGGATTATGGGTACGGAACTGCCAGAGCGGTTGATGGCGGATATCCGCCAGAGCTGGGATGAGATGTCCGGCGGCAAAGACATCGCGGTCGCCGTAAGATCGTCCGCTACGGCGGAGGACTTGCCGGATGCGTCTTTTGCAGGCCAGCAGGAAACCTTTCTCAATGTGCGCGGAATTGATCACCTGATTGCGGCGCTGCACGAAGTATTCGCATCACTCTTCAACGATCGTGCAATTGCGTACCGCGTACACCAGGGCTTCGATCACTCGCTGGTGGCGCTTTCCGTTGGTGTCCAGTACATGGTGCGCAGCGATATAGGCGCAGCCGGTGTCGTTTTCACCCTGGATACGGAGTCCGGTTTTCGCGATGCAGTATTCATCACATCATCTTACGGACTTGGTGAAACAGTCGTCCAGGGTGCCGTCAATCCGGATGAATTCTATGTCTACAAACCGGCGCTGAAGAACGACAAATTTGCGATCCTGCGCAAAAATCTGGGTAGCAAAGCTATCAAGATGATCTACAGCGAAAATCCGCAGCCGGGAAAAACCGTCGATACTGTCGATGTTGACGAGACTGACAGCATGCGTTTCTCGTTGAGCGATGCAGACATTACGCAACTCGCCAGGATCGCAGTGACCATTGAAGATCACTATGGCAGACCAATGGACATCGAGTGGGGCAAAGACGGATCAGATGGCCGCCTCTACATTCTCCAGGCACGGCCGGAAACGGTGCAGAGTCGCAGCGGCAACACTATTGAGAGATTCACGTTAAAAACCCGATCTGAAGTTCTCACGACCGGACGCAGCATCGGGCAAAAAATCGGCTGGGGCAAAGCCAGAGTAATTCGTGATGTCAGCGAAATGGATCGCATTCAACCGGGTGACGTACTGGTATCCGATATGACTGATCCCGACTGGGAGCCGGTCATGAAGCGAGCGTCTGCCATCGTCACAAACCGGGGCGGTCGCACTTGCCATGCAGCAATTATTGCTCGCGAACTCGGTGTTCCGGCAGTGGTTGGATGTGGCGATGCCACTAAAGTAATTCCGGATGGTCATGAAGTGACGGTCAGTTGCGCTGAGGGAGACGAGGGATTTGTCTACAACGGTCACCTTGAATTCGAAGAAACGCAAATAGAACTTGATGGGTTGCCCGATATTCCTGTGAAGATCATGATGAATGTCGGCAATCCGGATCGTGCTTTCGATTTCGCAAACATACCGAATCACGGTGTCGGACTTGCCCGACTGGAGTTCATCATCAATCGCATGATTGGTGTTCATCCGAACGCATTGCTCGAATACGACAAACTGGATAGTGACACGCGAGAAGCGGTTGACGAACAAATGGCCGGTTACGACGACCCGGTGACATTTTTCGTCGACAAACTCGCGGAAGGTATTAGTGTAATCGCTGCAGCATTTGCGCCTGAGCCGGTTATCGTCCGACTGTCGGACTTCAAGTCCAATGAATACGCAAACCTGATTGGCGGCGAGAAGTACGAGCCCGCAGAAGAGAATCCGATGCTGGGCTTTCGTGGTGCTGCTCGTTACGTGTCAGAAAGTTTCAAGCCGTGCTTTGACCTGGAATGCGAAGCACTGAAAAAAGTACGCAACGACATGGGCCTGACTAACGTGCAGATTATGGTGCCGTTTGTGCGCACCGTCGCCCAGGGAAAACAGGTCGTCGACCTGCTGGCTGAAAACGGCCTGGAACGCGGCAAGGACGACCTGAAGATAATCATGATGTCGGAACTGCCCAGTAACGCGTTGCTTGCGGATAAGTTCCTCGAACATTTTGATGGCATGTCGATCGGTTCGAATGATATGACGCAGCTAACGCTCGGCCTCGATCGTGACTCCGCTTTGATTGCCGACTTGTTTGACGAGCGTGACGAGGCGGTAAAGGCAATGCTGTCAATGACCATCAAAGCCTGTCTGGCGAACGACAAATACGTCGGAATCTGCGGTCAGGGCCCATCAGATCACCCTGACCTCGCGCTCTGGCTGGTCAGCGAAGGGATCGAAAGCATGTCTCTGAACCCGGATACCGTCGTTGAGACCTGGATGTTCCTGGCGGGTAAGTCGGTCGGTTAATTACACTTCACAAGTGGCCATAGACAAAACCCGAAAGTACCAACGTCATTGCGAGCCCGAAGGGCGTGGCAACCTCTTGACGGCTTAGTGGGGTTTCTTTTGTGCACGGTGACAACCTGGTAAAGAAAATACCAACGTCATTGCGAGCCCGGAGGGCGTGGCAACCTCTTGACGTTTTAGTGGGGTTTCTTTTATGCACGGTGACAATCTGACAAAGGTTGCCGCGTCGCTTCGCTCCTCGCAATGACGTCGGTTTTTTTGGCACTTACTTAAAGCGAAAGACACCTTTGTTTTAGCGTGCCTGTGTGGTCAGGTCAAATCACACAACTAAAAACTGTCGTACCTTGATTTCTTCTGCCACTTCATTCGCGGCAATATCAATCCTAGTAAGACTCCGCCGAATAACACCAATGCACCAGTAATAAACCAGTTGCGTGTTGTCTGGCCTGAAAGTGTGTCGTTTGCCTGCTCAAGAACGCTTACCTGGATTTCGGTATCAGTCAGTTGCTGCTGCAGACTCTTGTTTTGACTGTCGATGGCCAGTGTATTGGCCGCCGTTCGGCGGATCTCCGCCAGCTCTTCCTGTAACGAAGCCTCACTGCGTTCAAGTTCTGTAATGCGTCGCGTGGCGCTGTCGTACTCGCCGCGAATTGCGCCCAGCTGTGACTCGCGTGACGTGCCCTCGGCGTTCGCGCTGGTGAGCTGCCGGGTCAACGTCTCAAGCTGCTGTCGTGCCGACGCTTCCTCCATCAGGTAGCGTGTGAGCACCCAACCTTCGGTGCCACCATTCGTTCTTACCCGGGTGTAACCCGCATCTGCATCCTCAGCGAGAATTTCGAGTTCGGTACCACTTTCGAGCATCATCTGGATTGCATTGCTGGTGGTCGGACCAGTACGCAATGTGACTTCAAAGACGTCACTGACCCATGCCGATTCCGCTGATGCGGCAGTTGACAGAGCAAGGCCCAGGAAAAGTACGCTGCATAGCGACAGGAATTGTTTTTTAATCATTGCAAAGATTCGCCCATTCGTAACGCCGCCACTATATGACATGGTGATTTGCGGCACCAGAGAAACCGCAAAATAAGGCGCCTGCGCGCATTGGCAGGTCTGACTGGTATTGCCGGAGCTGCCAGGGTCCGAAGCGGAAATTACGTATCTAACCATCATCATCTTTTTCCCAAATGGCGATATTGTTGTTCGCAGGCATTGCATACAGCCGTACTCGCCGCATGCCATTGGCCGCTGCCAGAGCATCCAGATCCTCCAGGTCGCGAATTCCCATTGATCCATCCTGTGCCTTCAGCGATGCGTCGAATTTCTCGTTGCTTGGACTGCTGAACGCTCCGTCCTGATTGAACGGGCCATACAGGCAGAACACGCCCTCCTCCGTGAGGCAGGATCCGACCAGGCGAAACATGCATTTCACAGCCGGAAAACTCATTATGTGTGCCGTATTCGCGGAAAATACCGCATCAAAGGTTGAGTTGAGCTTTTCTGTGTCTTCGACATCAAGCGCCAGCGGAAACAACAAATTCTCCAGGCCGGCATCATCAATCCAGGCCTTGATGCCATCGTGATTAATCTCACGATCACTGCTCTGCCAGACCAGGTGTGGCAGTTCGCGGGCAAAAAAGACGGCATGCTGCCCGGTCCCCGAGCCGATCTCCAGAACCGATTTTGCGTCGCTAAATTCATCCTGGAGCACCTGCAGGATTACCTCCTGATTGCGCCCGGTCGCCGGTGCGTTGGGTTTCTCAGGCACTATTTTTCGCGCAGCACACTTTGGTCAAAGAATGCACCACGGTAGTACACGAGTTCGGCAATGGAATCGCGAATGTCGTCCAGTGCCCGGTGCGAAGATTCTTTTGTGTAGCCTTTGGCAACTTGTGGCGCCCAACGCTGGGCAAGTATCTTAAGCGTGCTGACATCCAGGTTGCGATAGTGGAAAAATTCTTCCAGCGCGGGCATTTGCCGGGCGAGAAAGCGTCGGTCCTGACAGATGCTGTTGCCACACATAGGCGATGCGCCGGCATTGACGTGCAACGCCAGAAATTCCAGTGTTTGCGATTCCGCTTGCTGCATGGACAATTCACTCTCCAGCACGCGCGCGGTCAGCCCTGATTCACCGTGCTGGCGCGTGTTCCATTCGTCCATCGCATCCAGCACCGTTTTCGGCTGGCCAACAGCCAGCTCCGGCCCGACGGCGATTTCGTTGAGATCCTGGTCTGTCACTATCGTAGCAATTTCAATAATCTGGTCGTTAACGGTGTCGAGCCCGGTCATTTCCAGGTCTATCCAGATCAGATTCATCGACTTGTCATCAGCACTTTTATCCTGGTCTTTGGTCATGCAATTCCCTGCATTCAGTTGGTTTTAGCGGGTGCCGGTGTTCACTTAATTCACTTATTTGGGCGAAGGGCTCGTTCGGACGTCGATGCCGGTAAATTAAGTGAATTAAGTGAACACCGGCACCGACATTGCGAAGTGTATCAGTGCCCGGGGGTGCAAGGCTCGCCGCCTGTCGGCATACTGCGGCGTAATGCGTACTCAACAGCACCAAAGCCTGCCAGATGCCGCCTGATTCAACTCACGAGGCGTTGGTCATCGCGACCTTCAGTCGCCAGATGTTGCTGCGCGTGACGGATGGTTCTGAAGTGCGGGCGCGTATCAAAGGCAAGAAAATTCGTCCCGTTTGCGGCGACAGGGTCAATGCAGAGCCAATACCGAATGAACCAGAGCGGCTCATTACCAGTATCCGCCCAAGAACGAATGAACTGACCCGACCAGATAGCCGCGGCCGGACAGAGATACTCGCCGCAAACCTGGATTTTCTGGTCGTCGTTGCCGCTGAAGCACCACCAGTCGACTGGTTCATCGTCGATCGCTACCTGGCTGCTGCCGAGCTGATGGGCGTTCCCGCAATGGTGGTGTTTAACAAGACAGATTTACACGCAGCGTCCGATTCTTCGGCCACCGCTCTGGCTGACTACGAGACAATCGGATATAAAACAATTAGTTGCAGCGCGACCGATGGGTCGAATATGGAGCAGTTCAGTGCCTTGCTGCGCGGACACACGGCAATAATTGTGGGTCAGTCCGGGGTCGGTAAGTCGAGCCTGATCAATCAAATGCTCGGCGATGACCGGCTGCGAGTCAGAGAGATATCTGGCGCAACCGGCGAGGGGCGACATACAACCGTCAATTCGGCAATGCTGATGTTGCCAGGTGGCGGCTCCGTCATCGATTCGCCTGGTGTCCGCGATTACGCGCCCGTGATTGAAAGCCCCGATGACGTAGTTCATGGGTTTCGCGAAATCCGTGAATATGGGCAGAACTGCCGCTTCGCGAATTGTCGGCATTTGCGTGAACCTGATTGCGCTGTGAAATCCGCTGTCGAGAGCGGTCAGATCAGCGCAAGACGCTATGAAAGTTTTCGCAGACTACTTTCGACATCTCAGGATCTGGCGGACAAGCGCAACTGAGTTTGAGCTAACGGTGAACATCAGCATCCGATGACTGGACTGAAGATGATCAGGTAAACGCGATATGGTCTATGAATTTCTTCTCGATGACAGGAAAACGAATTCGCGGCTGGTTGTGATTTGCCTGACGTCCATCCTCCTCAATGTCGTCGCATTTGCCGAGCAGCAAACTCCGCTCGATAAAGTAAGGACGCTTCGCCTCCAGGGCAAACTCCCGGAAGCAAAGTCCTTAGCCGAGCAGCAGGTTGAGCGGAATTTTGACCACAGACACGTCGCGATAAGTTTCCACCTTGAATTGGCGCGGATTCACGACAGGATCGGCCTGCACAACAACACGCGACCTGTCGTTGCCGCACTTTCACACATAGATACGGCCGCATCTTTGGTCGTGCCGACTGACATTGCAGCACTCGCCGAGATCGAATTGGCTCGTGCCGATTATTATTATCGTGCGGAGATGTCAGAGAGAGAATTTCCACGGGCTTCTCAATACGCACATGGTGCGATCACACAATTTCAGAATATTGGAGACCAACATGGTGAGGCTGATGCGACCCATCGGCTCGGTTTGATTCTCATGCAGCGCGGTGACTTGCAGGACGCAAAGGCTCTGTTTGAGCAATCAATGGCATTGGATCTGGCAGCTGGTGCGCGCGTATTTTTTAGTGGCGAGTACGAGCGCCACGTCGGGTTTGTGCACCTGCTAAGTGGCGACGTTGAAACGGCGATCCCTTACTTCGAGAGATCACTAGCGGCTCGGATCGAAGCCGGAGCGATTGATGCCAGCATGTTTGCCGCAGCCAGCCTCGCTTCAGCTCTCATTGGCGTTGAGCGCTTCGAAGAGGCAAAACCTCACCTGATGTATGCAATGACTATTGCGGAGCAGATCGGGTCGCCTGTGGGCAAGGCGCGTGCGGCAGCCGCGTTGGGGCAGGTTTACGAACAGGAGGGAGATCGCAATGCCGCTCGCGAAGCATTCGAAACGGCCCTGCGCAATGCAGAAATTGTCGGCTACGAGGGAACCGTTGAGCAGATGACGACCGCGTTGCAGAGACTAAATATGGACACGACGTATTAGCGGCCATGCTAGTGATTCAGCAGATGCCTCGCACCGAAACTTTATTGAATGATTTCCTAGCCGGGTGGCCAGGTAAAATTCCTGCCGCCCAGCAAATGCAAATGGATATGAAAAACGGTTTGCCCTGCAGCCGCGTTGCAATTCATCGTGACCCGGTAGCCATCTTCAGCAAACCCTTCCTGCCTGGCAATATTCCGTGCTGCGAGAAAGAGCTGGCCGACTGCGTCCGTGTCGGATTCATCCAGGTCATTGATGGTCGAGATGTGCCGCCGCGGCACGATCAGAACGTGCGTCGGTGCCTGTGGATTGATATCGCGAAATGCGATCGCATCAGGAGATTCATGGATGATGTCGGCGGGAATTTCATCCGCAACAATTTTGCAAAAAAGACAGTCGGATTCGGTCATAGCTGAAAAATCCTTATAGCGAAATTTTACTTAAGTCGTTGCTGGTCCCGGGTATTCAATCAATCGCACGCCTGCCAAAAAACGCGTGCGATAACGTACCACCGTCAACGTACTCCAGTTCACCACCCAGCGGCACTCCATGGGCGATACGACTCGCTTGGACCTTGTGTTTCGTGGCGAGATCAGCGAGGTAATGTGCTGTTGCATCCCCCTCTACCGTCGGGTTCGTTGCAATGATCAACTCCTGCACCTGCCCGTCGCCGAGCCGCGTCTCGAGGATACTCATTCCGAGCTCGTCCGGACCAATGCCATCCAGGGGCGACAGGTGGCCCATCAGAACAAAATAATGTCCACGGAATCCAGTGGCGTCCTCCACAGCCATTACGTCAGCCGGAGACTCTACAACGCATAGCTGACCACCATCGCGCCCCGCCGTGGTACAGATGTTGCAGAGCTCGTGTTCGGTGAACATGCGGCATTGTTTGCAATGACCAATGCCCTTGACAGCGTCAGCAAGCGCCACCGAAAGCTGACCCGCGCCATTACGGTCACGCTCGAGCAGGTGGAAAGCGATGCGTTGTGCCGACTTGCGACCAACGCCCGGCATGCAACACAGCGCGTCGATCAACTGAACGAGAAGCGGGGAATAAGACACGTCCTGGTTATAGCGCGTTATTGGTGAGATTGGTGAATTTGGTCAAAACGGCAGTTTCAATCCGGCCGGCAGGTTCATGCCCGCCGTCATACCCGAGAATTTTTCCTGGACTGTACTTTCCACACGGCGAACTGCATCGTTGAACGCTGCAATAATCAGATCCTCAAGCATGTCCTTGTCATCGCTGATAAGAGAGTCATCGATTTCCAGACCACGTACCTCATGTTTGCAGGTCATGGTTATTTTCACCAAACCAGCGCCGGACTCACCGACCACCGTCAGGTTAGCCATTTCTTGCTGGGCCTTTTGCATGTCGGCCTGCATTTGCTGGGCCTGTTTCATCAGCTGACCGATGCCACCTTTCATTCTGTTTACTCCTGGTTTGCCGCAGATTTGTTGCTTATGACTTCGACAGAGTCTGGTATGAGTTGTGCCCCAAACATGTCCTTAAGTGCTTTGACATTCGGGTCGGCCTCGAGTCCGGCCTGGGCGGCATCGCGACCCTCGTCTATTTTGCGCGCCTCTTCCTGAAGCGGTGTCTCTGCCTCTATCACGTCAAGTGCAATTTCGGCTTTTAGCGGCTCGCCAAAATAGCTGGCCAGGGCTTTCGATAGCGCGGCCTGCCGCGAGCTGGTCAGCAAAGATTCAGAGCGTCCATCCAGACACAGATGCAGGACATTGTTCTCGCGACGAACATAAGCGCAATTACTTGCGAGTAACTTGACTGCTCCATTGATACCCAGTTGTTCAATTAGCTCCGACCAGACCGGCTCCTGCCAGGTGTTGGCACTTGCAGCAACTGTTACCGTTTCCTCGCTGGTGCTGTTCTGTTCACGTGCTACCGGTGCCGCTTGCGGTTTCGGCTGCGCAGTCACTGCTGGCTTGTTTTGACGAGCCGGCCGCTCAACGGACTGGCCCGTACTGCCGCCCGGCTGAAAAGCCAGCATGCGTAACAACGTCATCTCGGCACCACTTCTCGGGTCAGGTGCCAGGTAAAGATCGCGACGTCCGGTGATCGCAGTTTGATAGAAAAGTTGTACGTCCTCTGGCGACAAACTCCCGGCCAATGCGGCAAGCTCAGCCTCATCCATATCATCGTCGTAATCGACAGCACCGACGACCTGGTAAATCGCCATACGTTGCAATGTAGCTGCCAGATCATCCAGTAATCTTGCGTAGTCCGGGAACTGCTCATCAATCCCGGCTATCGCAGCGATAACTCCGGCAGCGTCCCCGCCAGCCAGTAATTGCAGTAGCCGGTTTACGTGCTGGCGATCGATGGTGCCCAGCATGACGCCGACCGCATCGTTGTCGACATCGCCACCGCAATACGCAATAGCCTGGTCGAGCAGGCTCAATGCATCACGCAAGCTGCCATCGGCCGCACGCGCGAGTGATGCCAGCGCTGCCGGATCTGCCTTGATCTTTTCTTCTTTGCAGATCAGTTCGAGGCGATCCCGGATCAGTTTTGGCGTAAGGCGTTTCAGATTGAACTGCAGACAACGCGACAGGACTGTAATCGGCAGTTTTTGTGGATCTGTCGTCGCCAGCAGGAATTTAACGTGCGGCGGCGGTTCTTCCAGCGTCTTCAACAAGGCATTGAACGAGCTTTTTGACAACATGTGCACTTCGTCGATCAGGTAAACCTTGAATCGACCACGAGCCGGAGCATATTGAACGTTATCGAGCAGGTCCCGCGTATCGTCGACCTTGGTCTTGGATGCAGCATCGACTTCAATCAAATCGACAAATCGCCCCTCGTTGATCTCGGTACAGGCACTGCATTCCCCGCACGGCTCTGAAGTGATGCCGTTATCACAATTGAGCGCTTTAGCCAGAATGCGCGCGATCGTGGTTTTGCCGACACCGCGGGTACCGGTGAACAAATAGGCATGATGCAATCGCTCGCTGTCCAGTGCATTGGTCAACGCTCTGAGCACATGCTCCTGCCCTACCGTTTCGGCAAAGTTTTTCGGTCGCCATTTTCGCGCGAGTGCTAAATAACCCATAGATCAACCAGTGAAATTCAAGATTCATGGCATGCCAGCTAGCAATTGCCACGAGATCGGACAGTGTAACCAAAGCCGCACGCCGGACCCAGCCTCAATGCGGATTTCTCCGCCTGGCATGTTGTGAAAGTGGCCCGCGCCAGCCGCTCCCCGGCACCCGGCGTCATCGCTGCCGCTGCTCCCTTCCGGGCCTGACGGGGTTAACGACTGGCCGTCGCGGGGTGACCAACGCGGACCGGCGGCGATTATCACTCCAACGCGTGCCGGACACAACGGTGTTTATGAAAAGCTGTTGAAAATAGTCCTGATCGGCTCTGGCTCCTGCTTCGCTCT
>Ga0164315_10000383_pt1 | contig 30385 bp, 25 predicted proteins | sample GuaBasSedimGuay6_FD_113737 | JGI IMG/M metagenome (GOLD analysis project Ga0164315, IMG submission 113737) | Subseafloor sediment microbial communities from Guaymas Basin, Gulf of California, Mexico - Guay6, Core 4569-2, 0-3 cm | ecosystem: Environmental > Aquatic > Marine > Hydrothermal vents... | reverse complement strand
GCAACCGAACCTTCCTTGAGGTCAAAGTTATCATTGTTAGGACTTTCAAATCCGGCATGAGATACTTCATCAGAGAAGATATTGTTAAGTAGATCAACATTTCCTGGAGATGCGAGGTTATTTACAAATCCTTTTTCCCCTTCAAACTTTTTACCAGGATCGGCAATTAGGTTATTGTAAATTTTTGCTTTTGAGGCTACAAAGTTATTGTAAGTAATTCCATACGATTTAGGACTAATGATTGTATTATTGAACAAGTCGAATTCAGTACCTGGTATTGTTACAACATCACCAACATAAATACCATGTTTATGTGTATTAGGATTGCCAGGCTCAAATTCCATTCCAGCCCTAACAATCAAATTATTAAATACTTTAAAGTCACCTAGTCCCAGCACATCAATGCCATCACCTTTGCCATCAAAAATTTTATTATTGTAGCAATCGCATTTGGCTCCTCCGCCAATAAGAATCCCCGACATTTGCCAAAGTGTTTCTTTTTCAGAGTCATAGCGGATGATGTTATCATAAATACTACAATCTTCATCGGCAGAGGCCACTTGAATTCCATCCCAGCCAAGGTGCTCCAGAATATTATTGTAAACTTTTACTCCTTTAATGAGGTGAGGATAAATTAAGGTGTCGCAGTCGGCAAGATAGACACCATCTTCATATTTTGAATGACCAATGTACAAACCTTCATCACCTACATCGTGAATGTAACAGTCGTGAATACTCAAATTGTACATGGTAAAGTTATCGCGACTTGATGTGAATGAGCAATCGGGATCCGTTTTGGCATAAAGCCCAGCTATGAAAGTGTTTCCTATTTCAGTAAAACCAAGTTCAATGTCTGTACTAAGTTCATCAATTGAAACGCCCGAACCTTGAGCCACTCGTTTTATCTGTATGCCATAGTCTAGTTCCTCAACACCGTTTCCCATTACTTTGATAAATGAAGAATGTGCAATTTTAATACCATAGAAATGATCGGTATCAAAGATTACAGCACCACCACTATTTATAAACGTAATTGGATTGTCGCTGGTGCCATGAACATTTTTAATTAATAGAAAGTCTTTATTTCCTGCCAAAAGGCAAACAACATCACCAGGGGTAAAATCTATCTCATCTCCATCGATAACAAATACTGATGCTTCAATATCATGATCACATTGTGCATTTAAGTTTGGTAATAAAGAAAAAAATGCAAGAATAATACTTATAAATACTAGTTTTTTCATGTTCCGCGTTTTGCCCTTTCCCAGTTAACGCTTTGCTGACCCTTGTAAAATCTACCAAGTCCAAGATAAACAGCATAGTTCATTACAAAGAAATAATATGGGATAAACAATGCTTTCACTCTTATTTTTCTGTTTTCCAGAAACCATCCAGTCAAAGCAAGTACATAAAAAATGATCTGGGCAATAAATAATAGAGTGTAGATATTAGTAAATGAGTCGAGCCCGGCATTCAGGGCAAGGAAGAAGTTAAAAACTAAAATAAAAGGTAAGGCAAATGGTGCAATAATCCACCTTAGTACTCTGTGCGAAATATATTGAAAACTTAATGTTTTGTATTTGAATATATTAAGTAAAGGACTTAATCGTATTACAGACTGGATTCCACCAGCAGCAATTCTTACCTTACGCTTAAGTTCTTCTTGTACATTGGCAGAAGATGTTTCAATGGCGTATGCTTCTGGATCATATTGAATAGTGTATCCATCCATCGCTACACGTAGAGAAATAATAAAGTCATCGAGGAGTGTGTCTTTTTCAACCTCCTGGAAGAGTTCTGTTCTAATGGCGAATAATTCACCAGCAGCACCAACTACAGAATAAAGTTCGGCATCCCATTTTTTAAGAGTAGATTCATATTTCCAATAGATTCCCTCACTTCCGACAGCTGAATCAGAATCTTTTTTAAATATTCTTTTTTCGCCTGAAACACAGCCTACCTTAGGATCCTTAAATAGATTTACTATTCTTTGAATTGACTCTTTACCCAGCATTGTATTACCATCAGAAAAGATTACGATGGGAGACTTTACAAACTGCATTCCTCTATTCATGGCTCCAATTTTACCACCTCTTGCATCTTCATGGTAAACCTCAACTCCTCTGTCTGAATATGTTCTGAGAATATCTGGTGTACCATCGTCAGAACCATCGGTAACCCACACCTGTCTTACTTTGCTTTTATTGTATTCAAGTTCGAATGAATTAGCAACTTTTGCATCTACATAATCCTTTTCGTTGTATGCAGCAACAAACAATGTAACTTCAGGCTCATAATCCTCATTGATATTTTTTTCCTTGTTAAAAAACATCCTTTTTAATCTCACAAGGAAGAAAAGTAGGATTCCGTATCCTAAATAGGCGTAAAAAACTATAAAAAGTAAAAACCAAAAAAGAAATGCAATGGTGTTCATATGACTATTATTTAAGATTAATACGGTACTAACTATTTTGTTTTAACGCGTTCCCATTCGCCAGATTCTTTATTGTATTGTTTAAGCAATTTTGCAGGATTGCCTCCAACAATTGAATAGGGTGGGACATCTTTAGTAACTACACTACCTCCGGCTACAACAGAGTGCTTACCAACTGTAACACCAGCAGTAATAACTGCATTGGCTCCAACCCATACTTCATCTTCAATTGTAATCAGGCTTGTTGAAACAGGCTGGTCGGCAATGGGAATGTTAACATCCTCATAAACATGATTAAGTCCAGAGCAAACAATATTTTGAGCAAACATAATATCATTACCAATATTAATGGGCCCGATAATTACGTTACTCATTCCTAGTCGGGTTCTGTCGCCGATATGAACATGGCCAACACCATTATTAACTGTAGAAAAATCTTCGATAGTTGAATTTTTCCCAAGTGCAAACTCATTGTATGGGAAAACATCCATTCTTACTCTATGGCGGATAATGGAACCCTTTCCTCTTTTATTCATTATTGGGTTAACAAAAAGTTTAACCCAAAGTCGAGGTCTTGCCTGATTACCAGGCATAAGCATCCATAATGCCAGTTTCTTAAGTTTAGGATTATTTTTTATTTTGCTTCCAATACCCATATTTATTTATTTTCGTTTTCAATAAATTCCACATAGCGGAATATTTCATTTGCATTTGCTTCCCAGGTATGACTTCTTGCAAGTTTTTCCCTTTTCACCTCTAGTTCAGGTGTATTCTCATCAAGGGCCTTTTGAACTAGTTCAAGATAACCTTCCTTATTTTCAGCAAGATAGGTATAGTCAGCAAAAACTGACATGCCCTCTGTTTTAGTTGCTACAGTTGGTTTTCCCATTGCGAGATATTCATCAATTTTACGAGGGTAATTACCTATGGTTACCTCATTAAGCAATTGGGGGTTTAGTGCAACATCAAAAGAATTAAGATAAGCAGGCAGTTCCTCCATCTTTTTACTTCCAAGGAAATGAACATTCTTAAGTTGATGTAATTCGCTGGCAGCAAATGCTTCATCTTCAGGGCCCACAAGTACAATACTCCAATCGGGACGTTGTTTTGCCAAATAAACAAGAATATTAATATCGAGTCGAAGATTAAATAATACCCCTATGTAACCAATTATTGGACCTTTAATATCTTTAATATCTGCAGGGGCTTCCTTAATAAGTTTCTTGTCGAATAGGCTTAGGTCGCAACCTTGTCCAACATAATAGGAGTGAGGGTTAAATTTGCGAGCCAGATCAGCGAGGTATGTTGAGTTTGCCACCACAACATCGGCTTTAGCCATAATTTGTGCCTCAATTCTGATTCCCTGAGCCTTCCAGAAATCTACAGCCACCATATTATCTCTTGTGTAATACACAAATGTTTTTGCATTAATGAGTTCCTTTAAGTTGAGACTCCTGAACATATCTGTATCATTAAAAATAATAACATCCTTGAAACCAAGCATTTCTAGAGTTTCATTTATCTCTTTAGCTTGCCTCTTATTATTTATTTTATTTAAAATATCGAAAAGCCAGTCTACTTTCAGTTGACTGATAGATTCAAGAACTGTGTCAGGGTACAAATTCCAAAAGTTATCTTTCACCTTAACAACTTTGGGATCTTTACCTTTCATTATATTTTTTCGCTTTATTATCAGCGGGTCCTTTCGATCTCTCCAAAGCGTAAACCTGTCGAGAGGATAATTTACATAAAGAACACGGTTATGACGGGCATATTCATGAGCAAGATTAATAACATTGCTCCCAATACGACTATCCATAGCAGCAAGGCCCACAACTACTATGTCTCTTCCTTTAATCATTTTTGTTTTTTTGGTGTTTGGCATAAACTGATTTGTAAAGTTCAAGAACTTCCAAAGCCATATTTTTCCATGAAAACTTTTCAGCCTGTTTAAGTCCTTTCTCCACTAATTCTTCCCGCAATTGTTTATTTGCATTTATTTCAATTATTGCATTCGTAATTTCTTCTGGTTTGTAAGGGTCTATGATAAAAGCTGCACCTCCACTTACTTCAGGCATAGATGAAGTGTTGGAAGTTATCACAGGTACACCACATCTCATAGCTTCAAGCATAGGAATGCCAAAACTTTCTCGTAATGAAGGATAAAGGAAAATTTCACATTGGTTGTAGATTGATGGCAGGTCAGAATTAGTCACGTAACCGGTTAAAACAATCCTGTCGATAAGTTCAGGTGCATTAATATCATTTAAAATATTATTGAGCGACTGCTTTTCGTAATCCAGCATAACCAGATAAACATCTTCTTTGGTTTGCTTAAGATAATCTGAAAATGCTTTTAAAACTCCGGGAGTATTCTTTTTTGGGTCTGTATTACCAAGGAAGAAAAAATACCTATCTGGCAGTTTATATTTTTCTTTTACTCTTTTTAATTCTGCTTTATCGGTAACAGGGGCAAAGTGTTCGGTAACTCCATTGTAAATTGCAACCAAACTTTCATCCAATTGTGGTAATCCAAAAAACTCTTTAATACGGTTTCTTTCAAATTTGGAAACAGTTATTATTTTATCGCTTTTCTTCACTACAGCAGGAACTACATATCTACGATACATATTTCCAAATTTTTGATACCAGGTACCTCCTTTTTTAAAGATACTGATACCCTCCAGGTAAATGATATCGTGAAGAGTAACAATGAGTGGCATTCCTGGATTTATTGGTGCAGTATTACTCGTGCAGTGCAGAATGTCGCAACCCTCTTTTTTTGCTGCTTTTGGCAAAGCAAACTGTTCCCAGGTAGGGTAGGGTCCTCCAGCAAGTTCTACAATTTTAAAGTTGGCTGTATTCTTCAGCGTTTCGGTATCCTCATCAGGTTTAACAAAAACCACATATTCATTTTCATGGTCAATTTTCTGAAGTTCATTTATTAACTCCAGTACAACCATGTCCATGCCATGCTTCTTAGTCCTGAAAAGCCTTTGTCCCTCAATAGCTATTTTCATAATTATGTTGTTTCTCGCCGCGATACAAATTTGCCTGTTGGGTAGTTTGTGGCAACGTTTTTTATTTTATTTTTTCCATTACAAACAAATAATCTCTGCTGTAATAAAAGTTCGAACTATCAATTTCAGAATGCTTAATAATCTTAAAACCAGCCCTTTTTGCTAATGTGTCAATGGTTTCAGGTGTAATAAAGTAAAAGCCACCTGGCCAGTATCTATCCTGCACTTTAAATCTATCCCAACCATCCTGTGTTGTAAGGTTTGAGGTATGTAAGAAAACTTTACCATTGTCTTTTAATGCTTTGTTTATTTCTTTAAAATAAGTCCAAATATTATGCAAGTCGAGATGTACAAAAACATCGAAACTAAAAATCATATCAAATGACTTTTCCAACTTACTATCGAATTTAGAACCTTTTAAGTGTACATATTCAATATTATTATGCTGAGACAAGGCCTTACTTGCTTTCTTTAGCATTTCTCCCGCAACATCAAAACCATAGAGTTTTTTCACTTTAGGTGCCACAATATTGGCTATTCTTCCACCACCTATTCCTATCTCACCAACAATACTATCCTTGTTAACATATTTCAACAAATAATCATCTATTATTTCTGCAGCATCCTTTAGTACACCCCATTCATTACCAATAAATTCTAGATATTCTTTGCGTTTTGCATCATCGATTATCTCATTTTCGACATCAATGGTTTTGTAGTCCCAGTTTTTTGCATAGTCATCCCAAATTTTAACATTGTATTCAATGTTATCGTTAGGTGTTACATTTAATAACTCTTTTATTTTGGCTTTTATTTTTGAAATCATATTTATTCAATTCTTATTAAGTGTACTAATTTACAATATTTAGTTTAAGTATTCAAATATTTACTTTTTGTTGATTGGTTTAGTCATAACTAATAATGGATATTGGCCATACTTTCCCGCAGTTTTTGGGTGTTTATCTTCCCATTTGTAAATACATTTTAATAGTCTTTTTCCACATAACCAAGGATGAATGTAGATTTTACTAAAAGGTACCGAGATACTTCGCCACACATAAATATCAAGTTCAAAATCCCAATTTGTATTCTTAAAATAACCGTATGGGAATGCATGGAAATACAATACAGGTTCATCACCTTCAGTAGATTTCTGAGATAGAAGTTTAGTTTTAATAAGTATCTTTTTCAATATTCTTCCAATTTTCTGAAACGCCATCCAAATCTTAATATAAATTAAAGCAAGATTCATAAAAAGCGAGTATTTATCTCCCCAGGTGTAAACAATGGCTGCAGTACTACCAGGTTTAAGGGCTCTGTTAATCTCGTTAAGTGCTTTTGATTGTTCATCCATTGGGATGTGATAGATTGCATTTAAAGCAACAGCAGCGTCCAGTACGTTATCTTTCAGTGGTAAGTTGGTAATATCGCCAAGGATATAAATTCCTTTGGAGCCAAGTTTCTTTTTTGCCTCCTTAAGGCTTTGAAAGGACAGGTCTACACAAATACGATATTCGTAATCTTCTGAATAAACCAAATATCCATCATATTGAATTGGACCGCTTCCAGCATCAAGAATAAACTTTCCCTTTTGTTGAATATATTTTTTTACTCTGTTGTTACACTCAGTAAAATATTCAAAAGCAACTGGGCGAAGGTCTTCAAACTTTTCAGCATCTACAAAATGCTCATCGTCAAATAATTTCCAACCTACATTATCATAAAAATTTTCAACATCCCGCTTTTCACTTCTTAAATCAACATTTTTAGACTTACGGTCAATTTGGATTGCCTTATCCTTTCTAAGCATAATTACCTCATCGATAATAAGGTAGTGATAGTTTCCTTCTTCTGAAACCAATGCTATTTCTACTTGTTTGAGAACAGCAGTCCCATCGGAAAAAATAAGTTCTTCTTTTTCTATTTGGACGTTTAGTTTTTTTAACTCATCATCTGTAGCCAGTCGCAGAGCGCTTCCGGTAACCGGGCATTTTAAAATATCAATAATCTCTTTTTTCATTAGTTAAAATTACTATTTAGTCTTTTTTTGAAAAGCGTTGTATGAGTGTTTTGTATGAATAAATTCTTTATTGGCACCTTTTATTTTTAGTAAAGATAAAAACATATGGTAAAAACCTGAAGGTATTTTTAACAATGCCTTTAGTGTATTCATATTGTACAAGTATTTAGGGATCGACAATAGAAAAGTTAAAATACACAAAATCAACAAGGTAAGCCATGGTAATAACAATACATAGGGTGCAAATACAAAAAATGCAGCGCTAATCACAGTTAATAAACCAATAAGTAAAATACGCGGAATTAAAATAAACTGAACTGCTTTATCGAAAAGGTCGATATTACCTTTTAAGAAAAGTGCTTTAGTTGCTGGGATGAAACTTTTACCAAAAAAGTGCAATTGTGCTGAAAGCCATCTTCTTCTTTGATCAGAGAACACCTTTGCATTAGGTACTTTTTCATCGTAAACAAAAGCATTAGGCAAATATTCAATTGGGATTTTCTTTTGAAGAGTCAGAACTTCTATTTCCTTATCGAAGCCTCCAACAACTTCAACTTTCTCCATCATAGTGTAGAAATATTCATAATCGAAAGCCATTGCTGAGCCAATGAGAGCTGATGATAATCCCATTACACGGTGACCTTTTCTGAATATATGGTTATTTATTTCCTCACTTACTGCATCAAGAATAGAATAGGCAGTGTCCATATTTTTTGCCACCCTATGTGCCTGAACAACTTTATTGCCAGCAGCAAAGGCAGTATTTACTTTTTTCAGGAAGTCGTTTTCCATAAGATTATCAGCATCGAGAACAATTGCTACATCATAATCTTTTTCGAGAGCACGCAAAGCTGCATTCAAGGCTCTCGATTTCGTGCTGAATTCAAGTTCGACTACAATAAGCCTAATATCCAGACTTTTAAGTGTTTCAAGAGTGTCAGGCTGGAACCCATCTGCCACAATTATCACATCAAATAACTCCTTAGGATAATTTTGTTTAAGGGCTTCTTGTGCAACTTCGATTACAACGGTATCTTCCTTGTAACCAGGAACTAGTATGGCAAATCTTCTCTCTTTATTATCCTTTGGTTCTTTTTGCTTAAAATTAAATAAGCCGGCAACTGCAAAAACAAAAATATAAACAGTTGAAAATCCAAAAACGAGGATGAGAAAATAATTTGCCCAGAGTAAAATGTCTACAATCATAATTTAGTTTTATAACATTGGATTTTCATGTATTTCCGATGAAAAGATATTTCTAAGATTCCAACCTATTGCCCTGTAATAGGCAAAAAATAACGACAACTTCCCTTTTAAAAGGAACTTGAATGCATTTTTAGGTATTGCTATTAGAAGTTGATACAATATTCCAAGATAGAAATTACGCCCTTCATAGTTACGTCTCATAAAAACAATTCTGTTTCTATTTTGGTAATAAATTTTTAAAGGACTTATTCTCCCTGTTGAAACCGATTCTTTATGATAAATGAATGAATTTCCTACATAATAGTTTTTGTAACCGGCTTTGGTAATTCTTGCACACCAGTCGGCTTCTTCATAATACAGAAAGAAAATATACGACATCAAACCTATTTCCTTAATCACACGCATTGGTACAATCATTGCTGCCCCATGTGTGTAGGCTGTTTCCTTGTCATCTTTGTATTGTCCTTTGTCTTTTTCCCAATATCCGATAGATGCATTTCGCATTGTAATAGGATTAATTGGTGTGTAGCCAGCATATTGAATAGTATCCGGTTGGTAATAAAATTTAATTAAGGGGCTGGCTGCGCCAATATCTTTGTTCCTCTCAAGTTTATCCACTAACGGTTCCAGAAATCCTTCAGGAACTTCAACATCATTGTTTAGGAGCATTACATACTCGCCTCTGGCACGCATTAGCCCAAAGTTATTCCCAGCAGCAAAACCATAATTTATGGGGTTTTCAATGTAAATAATATTGGGGTATTTTCTTTTTATTATTGATGGATCATCCTCAGTTGAGTGATTGTCAATAATAATTACTTCGATGTTAGGATAAGATATCTTATTGAGCGATTCAATTAGTGCACAAGTAACATCTGCCTGATTAAAATTAACAGAAACTATTGAAACCAAAGGATATTTTTTTCTTGTTGCCATTAATCTTTGTTAGTTTAGTTATGCTTTGTTTCCTCAACATGTCCATGTGTAGTGTGGAGAAACTTTTTACTTGCTCCTTTAATACGAAAAAGACTAGTCATCATTAAGATGAAGCCATGTGGTACTTTTAGCAACGCAACTAAAGTTTTTCCATTGTAAAAACTACCTGGGATTGAGATTATTAGTCCAAATGTAGTAAGTCCAAATATCAACAGCCACCAGTATAAATCACTGATAAAAAATGAACTTAAGGCTTGTATTGAGATGAAGTAAAAAATACTAGTGATGAAACTCATAATAAATAAAATGCCAGCAAGGATTATTCTGGGTGGCATAATCATTTGAATAACCTTGTCAAAATAATCGATATTTCCTTTTGTTATCAACTGTCCGATACCATCAAAAAAATTACTTTTGAAATAATCAAGTTGGGCAGCTATCCATCTGCGTCTTTGGTTAACAAACACATCGGGCTTTGATGTTTTTTCATCATAAATTATTGCATCATGAACATATTCAATTTTGTGATTGTTGCGTATTATTTTCAGTTCTACTTCCTTGTCTTCACCAACAGAATCTACTGTGGCCATGGTAGTTTTAAACAGATGATAATCGAGGCTCATTCCTGAACCTATTAGTGCTGATGAAAGTCCTAATACTCTATGGCCTTTACGGAAGATATGATTATTTATTTCTTCACTGAGAGCATCAAGAATTGCAAAATTAGCTTTCGAATTTTTTGCTGTACGATGCCCCTGAACTGCTGTGTAGCCTTTCTCAAAAGCCATATTCATCTTCGTAAGTACATCAGGCTTCATAATGTTGTCAGCATCCAGAATCATGGCTACATCGTAGTCGTCGCCAATTCGCTCCATACATAAGTTTAGAGCCTTTGATTTTTTACTTACCTCGAATTCCACAACCTCAACCCTTATGGGGAGTTTTCTTAATTCCTCTAAAGTAGATTCTGAGAAAGAGTCGGCGATTACAATAACATCAAATTTATCTTTGGGATAATCCTGAACTGTAGCTTGTTTAGCAACACTTACAATAACTGCATCTTCCTTGTACCCAGGAATAAGCACTGCAAAATTTCTTTGTTTTGATACAGAAATTTGTTTTCTGTTTCTGTAAAACAACCCAGCAATTGCAAAAATGAATACATACAATGAAGCTAATCCAAAATAAGAATAAAAAATAATCTCGATAACGTTAATTAATATTTTTAGTAATTCCATCTTAAACTTCCTTTCTTAGTTTTGGTATGCCAATTACACTCTCCTTATGGTGGCTCAAGTTCCACCAAACGGCTCTCCAGTATGCCCACATTAAGTCAAATCTTTTTCTCATGATAAAGCCTAATGATATGCGTGGAGCTGAAACAAAGTATAAATATAATAAAGTTATTAATCCCTTGAAACCTTTAGTGTTTCTGCGGGCAAATAAAATTCTACCCCGGTTCAAATAATAAATTTGAAATGGGCTATCTTTTACAGTAGATATGGACTCTTTATGTAGTACCAAAGAATTCCCCTGATAATATATTTTGTAACCGGCTCTTTCAATGTGAGCAGCCCAATCGTGCTCTTCATAGTACAAAAAGAACACTTCAGTCATCATTCCAACATCTTCAATAATCCGCATTGGAACTAACATTGCGGCACCAAAAATTGAACCTGTTTCTTTAAAGTGGTCATATTCTCCAGTATCTATTTCACCAAAACCAACAGCAAAATTCCTGATTGTAACCATATTAAACTTAGTAAAACCTGCAAACTGAAGTGTATCTTTGGTATGGAAATAATGAATCTTGGGACTCACCATACCAATACTTTGGTCATTTTCTAATACATCTACGAGGGGCTGTAAAAAGTTGGGTTCAACTTCAGTGTCATTATTAATAAACAAGACATATTTTCCTTTACAATGAGGTAAAGCAAGATTATTACCACCAGCAAATCCAAGGTTCTGTTTACTTTTAATAAGGTTTATATATGGAAATGAGTCTAATAGTTTGTCTGAATCATCTATGGGGGAGGCATTATCAACAACAAAAATTTCAGTTGAAGGATATGTTATTTTTTCCATTGAATGGAGAAACTCTGCTGTTACATCAGTTTGGTTATAATTTACAGTAACAACAGATACTAAAGGGTATTTGTTGGTTTTCTCATTCATATGATTGTTTTAAGTTTCAGTGTTTATTGATGTAGGCGAAATACCCTGACTCTTCAAATAATCCCATTCTCTGTCAAACTGCATAGCCATAAATACAAAAGCCCAACTTAAATAAACCAGCGGTCCGGTTGGTATCTGTCCGAGTACACCATTTCCATAACTCGCACCCATAATCCCTGCGAACCCTGCATGCAGGGCACCTAAGATTCCAGCAAGTTCTGGATTTTTTACTTTAAAAAGAATAAGATAAAAACCTTTAATTAAAATGTACGATAGTACTAATAAGTGTAAGAAAAGTCCAACAATTCCAGTCTCGGCCCAAATTTGAACGTACCAACTATCGGTGGCTACTTGTGCAAGAAAGCCTTGTGGTGAAAAGCGTTGTCCCCAGTTTCCTGCGCTACCAATACCCCCGCCTATTGGTTTATCATTTAAATATTCCTTTAAAATAATTCTATTTTCTAGTCTTACAATATACGAAGCATCCGTGGTGGGTCGAAATGCAGTACGCATCCGTGCTACCTGATAATTACTATCTCCAATATATGTGTATGCAAAAAACACATAAATAAAAGTCATAAGTATGCCTCCGATAATTATTATGCGAAGATTCTTCTGTAAAATTATGTAAACAACACCACCGATCATGGGTACAATCATAGCACCTCTTGTACCAGATAGCATCATCCCCCAAAGCCCCATAATACCCATAATAATGAAGAATATTCTTTTTGCTTTTCCTTTTACAACAGTTGCCATTAATAATCCAACAACCCCTCCGGCAGCTTGTGCAGCTCCAAATTGTCCTGCATCAGAGAAAAATGAAAATATTCGAAGGCGTCCCAAAATAACATGTGTTACACCACCAATGGTATCAATCCAAAATTGTTCTGCAGAATCTAAACCTATATATTGTTGCTTTAATCCAACCAGGGTTCCAAGAATAGTAAATATACCCCAGATATATATAAAGATCATCATATACCTAATCCGATTGAATGTGAAAAGGACAATGGGTATCAACAATATAGAATAAAGTGCAACCCCCCTCATTGCATAAAACCATGCTGTTCTACTCAGTGCTTGTGGATTTGCTAATTGAGCAAGAATAAAGAGGAACCAAAAAAATAATAAATAAACAATATCTCTATTAATCTGCTGAAAATCAATCTTAATATGAAAGTACTTGAAGAAAAAAGCCAATAGAGTTAGAATTAGGAAACCATCGATGCTTAAGCCCAGTGGGACTCCCTGTATGTATCGTGTAAGACCAATGGCAATAAAGGCAAAAATCAGCATTGTGTAAATACCAACTGGTGGATTGTTAAACAGCCTGTTAAGAAAAATAAGTACTGGAAACATAGCAACCATTAGAATGGCAATTTTTACACCTCCTTTTGCCATAACAACACCCATAATAATTGCACCTACTATTAATAGTGCAATAACTACTGGGTGTTCTAATTTTCGAGCACCCCGTTTATTCTTCAATGATTCGAACATAACGAAGTATTTTGTGCTTTAAAAGTAATAAAAAAATCAACTATTGCTGGCCTGATAATGCCTTACGAATAAATACTGTGAAAAAAGTAATTCCACCGTAAAATATTTCTCTGAATTTTAAGTCAAGTTCTTTATTTAGAAAGTTGAAACCTACCAGAATACCAATAACAGAAAACATTAGAGTTACAACTGCAACTAATTCAAGCACAGTAATTATACTAAACTCAGCAATAACAGAAGTAAAAACATCTATACTATCAATTCCTGTAAAAAATAAAGTTATTGCTGACATAAATACAACAAGATAAAATACGCCAAAAACTATAATACTATCGCCAATAATGTTCGCTGAAGTCATATAAACAACCTTAATAAAATTTTGTTTTGGCATGTTAACACTATCAAGGGCCACACCTATTAGTCTATCTATTGGTAACAACAAACCATAAAAGCAGAAAATTCTGAAAATACCTGCTGTTTTAGCATATTCAGGTCCACCTAATAATGTTACAAATTCTTCTGCAAAAATGAAAAGAAAGATCATTAATGGAATTAACATATAAAGTAAACCACCTGCATTTTGATAAAATAATCGTTTTACTTCTTCTTTTTTTCCTTCAATACTTGCTTTAGACATTCCAGGAAAAGCAGTCATAGCATAACTTCTTACCGGTATTTCGATTATTTCAGTAAGTTTTAACGGGATGCTGTAAAGAGCAACGGCAGTAGTGCCAAGAAAAGGGCTAAGGCCAATAATGAAAGTATCTGCACTTTTTAGAAGGTTACTGCCAATTAGAGTCCCAGTAGTGTACTTTCCAAAATCAAGAATTCTCTTATTTGTTGTTTTCTTCGCATGGAACAGATATTTAATTCCATCCCAGTTAAAAAGCATTGAAATTATGGATGTTAGTAGGTTTGTTAAAATATAAACCCAGGTAATTATTAAAAGTCCGTAATGCAAAAAGAAATAGTTAATGATCAAGAAAACCATAAACACTCCAACATTAATCAATCTTAAAAATAAGATAAGGTCGAACCGAAGTTTAGCCTGAAGAACTGAGAGTGCATTATTAAAAGGTAAATTTATTATCGCCAAAGCAGGAAACCAAATGAAAAATAATGAAAAGCCTGATTCACTAATGCTATCGGTAAAATAAAAATTTAAAGCATAAACAATAATAATTAGGATTATTGAGGAGACAAGGTTAATAATATAATTTGAACCAATTAATTGTTTGCCTTCTTTTTCATTTGCTCCTGATAGGAAACGTACGATAGCAGTTCGGGTGATACCGAACCTAAGCATATCAAGAAAATTTGCTAAAGCAAGGAATAATACCCATTCCCCGAAATCGTTTGTGGGCAGGCTTCTAACCAATACCATAAAACTAAAGAAAGCCAGAACAGCAACCAATCCATTATTTGCTAAAGAAAGGAAGTTATTATTCTTTAGAATTTTTGTCAATAGATTTGCCACAACTGTTAGTCCTCCTTTTTAATTCGTATTCTAAACTTAAAGGGGTAGGCAAGAATATATTTCACCTTATTAAATATCATACCTCTTCTGGTATATTTAGGTACGGAGGTTAATAATTCTTCAAGGTTGTACAATTCTACCTCATTTAAAACAACCATTGGCTCTGACTCTGATACTTCAGCAAATGTTTCAAGAGCGGTCCTGTCAGCTTTATTTAAACTACTGGTTGCAGATATTATGTACAATAAACTATCCGCCATGTTAACAAGTGTTAGTGGATAGTTATTATAAATAATCGATGGTATTTCTATGAAAATATAATCATATCCATAGTTTTGTTTTCTAATATTCTTGCCATCAATTAATTCTGGTAATGAACTTATGTCAATAAAATTGTCACCAATTGGGTAGGTGATTGAATAATTGTAATCTTCTTCAATTTCAACATCATTATCTTTACTGTAATTAGCAAATAGTACATTTTGACCCATTTCCCTCAATCGATTAATAATTTTTTGGGTAAGTAATGTTTTTCCCATTCCAGATTGAGTAGAGAAGATTAATATGAGTTTTGGTTTTTCTTCGATATCACCTTTTTTACCTAAACTCAACTTTAGGTTTTGAATAATTATATCTATCAGTCTGTTACTAATAACCGCTAACTCTCTGGCCTGTGCACTGGATCCAATTCGTGGGAATGCACCTGCCAATTTCATTTTTGTTTCATAAACAACTCTCCTTGGGCTTTTTACCGAAGAATCGAAATACTCAAGTACCAAAATAATAAAAACAACCATCAGCAAACCAAACATAAAGGCTGCAGCAATAAAGATTTTTGTTTTAGATGCTTTGGGTGAAATTGGGAAATATGCAGCATCAACGACTTTAATATTTGTTTGCATATCAAGCCTTTGTTGTTTCATTCTGGCAGCGTTCAAACTGCGTAACAGTTCAAGATAAGATTGTTCTGCTACTTTTATTTCACGCTCAATACGCTTCAGCATTGCTCCCAAAGGTGCGAATTTTTGATAAGTACGCACAAAGTCCATTTTACGTCTTGCCAATACAATCAGAGCAGCTTTTGCTTCTTCATAGTTTAGTGTATTTTCAAGCCATTCATCCAGTAAGGTTAATATTGGCATACCTTGAGTTGAATGACTGTAGAGATACAATTGATCTACATAAAATTTTATTTGGTTTTTTAATTCCTTTTGCCTTATTCTCAACATGTTTAACTTGTCCTTCGTTCTTTCATCATAACTTTCAGACAATTCATTTATTACGATAGCCTCGCTAATTTCTGCCAATTCCTTTTTCATTTGATTCACCTCATCACTTTTAAGGTAAATACTGTCGCGTGCTGTCAAACTTGTTTCAAGTTCTCTAAGAGATGAAGCAGATGATGCCATTCTAACTTGTTCATTCTGATAATAAAGGTCAAGGTCTTCCTTTTGAGAAGCAATATATTTACTCTGCTCGTAATAGTTAATAATATTATTCTTCATATTAAACTTAAGCAGCCTATCCTCAGCCTCTTGTAGTTTCTTATCTGCCAAAGCAACCTGTTCTTCAAAATATTTGATAACAAGGTTAGTTTCATTTTCACGAAGCAATTTATAGTTCTTCATGAATACTTTGGATATTATTTTAAGCGTTTGTTGACAAATTCCTGGATCATCAGATGAAAAGATTATTTTAATCATATCACTGTTTTTCTCTCTAAAAACCTGAAGACCTAATAATTTTTCAATACTGTAATGAGCATGTTGGCCGTAATGCAGTAATCCATAAATAAAATTTGTATCGCTTGAAACATAAAAACTCATTAGGTTATTAAAAGTCTTCTGAAAGTCATCTTGGTTAACTCCAGGAGGAATTATACTTTCATAAGCCGCTGAAGAACTTGAATTAGTACCTAAAGTTGATCTAACAGTTGTTGTTGTTCCTGTGTAATTATTTAAACCAACTGGTTCTTCTTGATAATAAGTATCGGATGATACTTGCTTTACAGCATAATCATAAGAATAATCGTTGTTGGTGGATGAAGATGTGTTGTATCCTTGCTCTATTATTATTTTTTGACCAGGGGTTAATGATCTATTATTTAGGTTGTTAAGTTCTCTTAGTTTGCTGATGTTTATTCCATACCGCTTTGCGATAGAGTATAATGTTTCGCCACGTTGTACAGTGTGATATTTTGATGAAACTGTTGAAGGAGTTGATTTTTTAATGATAAGAGATTGCCCACTTGATAATTCATCACTGGTAAGATTATTTATTTGCATTAACTGTCCACGGGAAACCCCATATCTACTTGCGAGTTCGGATAATGATTCACCTTGCTGGACTTCATGAAAAACAAAACTATCATCATTATTATTAATAACAGATGCCTCATCTTTACCAACCCCGGCTGAAGAATCATAAGTAGGGTCTACATTTCCATCTTGGTAAGATTTATTTTGAGCAGCTCTATTCTTTTTCTTGGTAATTTCTCTTTCTAAGGCATTAATTTCTTTTTCCAAATTATTTATTTGCGCTTCTTTTTCTCTCTCAATACCCGATTTATTATTCTTCACAACAAGATCTTTAATTCTTTTAGGAATAAAAGCCTGAAGTTTATTATAATGATCTTCCGAAATGAATTGATTATTATATTGTTCAAGTGATAAGTCTTGCGCCAATAGCCATAGAGAAGTCTCAACTATGGTTTGACGGGAACTCAACATTGCAATAATATTATCAAATTGAGCACTGGTGGTAAAAAAGTTTGCAGATTGTTGAGTATTTGATTCAATAGAATAACCAGTTGTAATACCTGTGTAAATCAAAACCTCCGATTGATATTCTAAGGTTTGATTTCGCGTGAGAAAGTATACCACAGAAGCAAGTAACAATGGAATGGCAATCAAAATTACCAAGTTACGTTTAAATAGTTTTAAAAACTGACCAATATCCATGTTAAATAGTTATCTAATTATAGTAATCAAATTAAAGCGCATGCCAGTAATAATTTCAAGTGCATAATAGTTTTTATTAAACTCCGCAATAACTTTAGTGTACTCAATAGCACCTCTGGTCTGAATTTCCTTAAGCCTGGTATATTCAGCAGTTGTAATTTCTCCATTTAGAAATTCATTTTGAGCCATTTGCATTTGCATCATTGTAAATGCCTGATAATCATTATATATTCTAATTTGATTTTGAAAATTCTCAAGGTCGTTATAAATATTTATTACTCTGTCAGATAGAAAGCGTCTGTTAATTTCTTTTTGAGTTAACGAAAGTTCTACCCATTTCTTCTGCTTATTTATTCTATTTCTCCTATCGATGAATGTAATCAAGGGCATTCTAATATAAAATGCAAAAGCGTAATTACCTCTAACCGATTGTGAGTTCCAGAATTTGTCAGGATAAGTGGGGTCAGTCTTAGATTGTATTTCCTGATAATCCCAATAATCCCATTTACCAAAGTTAAGGTCAACGCTCCAACGTATCATATCTAGCCATTCTCTGGCAGCCGAAAGCTGTTCATATCTGTAATAATCTGCTTTTAAGTCTTCGTAAAGCATATCAGGTGAGTTATAGGCTGCTGAGTCAATTAATACGCTTAATGCAGGTAATCTATCAGTAATATTGTCAGTTAATGGATTGAAGTACTGCGTAGTACCGCCATCTCTAGTTTGACTAAATGAATTAACTGCTAAAAATGATAGTAGTAAAAACAAGCAATACTTCCCATACTTTGTGCCTTGCAAAGGATTAATCATATTTCTTTCGGTCATTCTATGCATTTAATTTGTCCAAACTACTAATATAATAAGTTCAAAAAATTCTAGTAATCAATTATTTATTAATATTTTTTTAACAATTAAATTTAAACATTATCTTTTTGAAGTAAAGCTGGAATAGTTCTTAAAATTAACTTAATATCGCCCCAAAACGAATAATTCTTAGCGTATTGATTATCAAGTGTTTTTCTTTCATCTTCCGACATAACCCCTTTTTTTCCTCTTAATTCAACCTGCCATAAACCAGTAATGCCAGCAGGCCCCATAAACCTTAAACTCCAGTCATCAGATGTTAATAACTCGGCCTCATACATGGGCAAAGGACGATTACCTACTATCGACATGTCTCCTTTCAGCACATTTATTAGTTGAGGGAGTTCGTCAATACTAGTATTTCTAATAAAATTGCCAACCTTAGTAACGCGTGGATCATTAGAAATTTTAATAAATGCAGATTCGCCTAATTCCTTCTTTTGCTTAAAATACTGGTTCTCGCATATTTTTTGACCCTCTAAATAAAGTAGGGGAGAACAAAACTCTCCTTCAGGTAATTTCTCACAATCGGAGCATTGGGTATCTAATAAATCATCTTCAGAAGTTTTATCCCCCTTGTCATTGGCATATTGATTCAGGTGCTTTAGTTCTTTTAATTTTGCATCGGCACCAGTAAACATTGATCTAAATTTAAGAAAATCAAAAATTTTGTAACCAGTTCCCACTCTTTTACTTTTGTAAATTAAGTTTCCTTTTGATTCAATTCGTATTGCTACTGCTGCAACAAGTAATACAGGTGATAGTAAAATCAAAGCAAAAGAGGAAACTACGATGTCAAATATCCTCTTTAATAATGGGATTTTATATTCGTATTTTACTTGTTTTGTAATTTTTCTGTCAGCAATTTCAGAAAAGTAATAATTAATAGAATTTATCCTATTATAAATATTCTCTGATTTAACTGGTAGATAATAAAAGTCATCAATTATTCCTTTGCTAGCAAACGCCTCTTCGAAAAGATTATCATCTTTCTGAGAAGAAATCATAATAATTGGAGTTTTTGCAAATATTTGCTTGCTCCTCAGCATTTTCGCATATTCCAATCCATTCATACCATGCATAAAAGCCTCACATAGTACTGCATCAATTACAGATTCGGATTTGATAAAATTGTTAGCCTTTAAACCATTATCGAAATGGTTAACAACAAATTTATCGGTTTCGCTTCTCAGTTGTTCTATTAAACTGTCATTGCTACCAACATAAAGTATTTGAAATGGTGAATGAGTAGATTCCTCCATAGGCTGATATTAGACGATTATTACTAATTAATCAGATTCTCAATCCTGATTGCAAGTTCCTCAGGATTAAATGGTTTAACTATGTAATCATTTGCTCCAAGTTTTAGGCATTTTACCCTTTCAACACTGCTTTCAATACCTGAGAGCATAATAATTGGAATTTTTTTAAAAAACCCGCTTTCTTTGATTTTCTGTAACAATTCATACCCATCCATATTTGGCATCTGAATGTCAGCAACTATCAGATCTGGCATATTTCCTTCTTCAAGCGATTTAAGTGCCTCAAGTCCATCATTTGATGTTGATACATTATATGTCTTCCCTAAAAAATTATCAAGCAACATTCTAATGCTAAGTTCATCATCAATTATAAGAATTGTTTTCTTCATACCCATATTATTTAACGAAATCAAAAAACTATCAGTAATAGTTTATTTTATTCAATTTTTCATTAATTGGTTTTTGTTTTGTACCCTTTTAAATAGTACTGTCAACTATTAATAATCAAAACAAAAATAAGAAATTAATGCAACTATGGGTTACTAAGAGTTGATTTTATTTACAATTAAAAGTTAATAACCGCTAAGAATTAGATAAAGTTTTTAGAATTTATTAAAACTTAGGTATTGAATAAGGTTTACTTAATTGTATTTTCCACTGTCCGGGCGGTAAATAGTCCAACTTTTATTAAATGCAAGTTCATGTGATTTAAATTTTCTTCCTGTATCATTTTCAATGGAAATACGAAAAGATTTAAAACTAAAGTCATTGTTTTTAAGTAGAGTCCTGAATTCGCTAAATGAAAATTTATATTCTAAAAGTGAACTATTGTTTGGATTGCTGGTTTTATTCTTGTCATTTATCGAACCTTCAAGTTGTAATATCTCTAACTCTCTTTTTTTGCCAATTAACTCTACAATTGGATATTTAGTTTCAATTTGTTTTTTTAATTCAAGTTTAATTATGAAATCTTTAGTTTTCCCCTCTGATTTTTCTATTAATAGTTGTAAATTAAACTCAGGAAATACCTGATTTGAAAGTAAATATGGCCTGGGTTTACCATATCTGAATTGCCAAAAAGCAACTCCGCCAATAATTAAACCAAATACAATTACGTAAGTTAATACATCTTCCATAAAAATTGAATATTATTATTTAAGCGTTGTTGAGTCTCCTAGCATAATCCCAATACCTTTGGTATTCTCTCTATTGTCAAAAATAATCTTAAGTATCATAGTTAAGGGAGCGGCAATCAGCATTCCAATGGGTCCAAGAATATAACCCCAGAATATTAGTGAAATGAATACAACTAATGGAGATAAACCCAGGTTCTTGCCCAACAAAGGAGGCTCGATGATACTACCAATAACAAAGTTAACAACTAAATAAATAACTCCTGTTATTATTCCTTCAAAGAATCCAAATTGAATAAATGCCAGTAATACGGCAGGTATTGCTGCTATTATTGATCCAATACTTGGAATGTAATTCAGCATGAATGCTAACAAACCCCAAAGTAAAGCAAAGTCAACACCAATAATAAGAAGAGAAATATAAATTATTAATCCTGTAGCCAGACTGGTAATAGTTTTAATCCCAAAATATAATCTGATATTTTTAATAATCCGTTCAAGTTCAGGCATTGAACTTCTTGAAAGCAGTTTCATTTTTTTATTAAAACTTGTTACTTCAAGCATCATAAAAATAAAAATAATGAATACTATGAATGGGTCACTGATTAGCTTAGTGAAACTTGTTAACATACCTGTTGAAGAAGATATTACACTCTTGGATTTAATTAAATTAACTAATTGGAAATCATCATCAATCAATCCTTGGCTGGAAAGTAAAATCTGCAGGCTCTCCCACGATTTAGTAATCTTGTCTTCATAAAAAGGCACTCTCTCACTAAATCCACCAATAGTTGTGTTAAGTAATAGGCCAAAAGCAAATAAAACAACAAGAATACCGAGTATTACTATTAAAAGCGCTAAAACATTTGGAAATTTCTTTTTTCGTAGCCAAAGAAAAGGCGATAAGGATACGGCTGTTAAGAACAATGCCATCAGAAAAATAACAACCAAATTACTGGCAGCCTTCAATCCAGCCACTACAATTACAAATGAAGCAGCAATTACCCAAAATTTCAACCCTTTGTAACTATGCAAGAATTTTTCAAAAATTTCCATAATCAATTATTTGAAAAGAAGTATTCCTAGTCTTCTTTAGGAGTTCTTTTTGTAACGATTTTAGTTTTGTTTTTTTGCAGAATAACCTTCTCTACTTCTGGTTCAATTGATTTAACATGAAGATCTTGCTGTGGGAAAGGAATTGTTATTCCAGCCTCATTTAATCCATCATAAATAGCAATAGTAACCTGACTTTTAGTTGTTAAGCCCACATCCATAGGGGCCCATATCCTTAATCTGAAGTTAAGTGAGGATTCCCCAAATCCTTCAAACAATATCCAGGGCGCAGGATCCTGAAGAACATTTACATTACCTTCAGCAGCATTTCTGAGTATTTCCATAACCTTATGAGGGTCATTTCCATATTCTACTCCCACAAAAATATCTCTACGTTTTCTTCTGTCTGAAAGTGTCCAGTTGATAACATCATTGGAAATTAAGTTGCCATTAGGAACAATTACCTCCGAGCCATCAAAAGTTAATACGGTACTCGATCTAACCCCAATCGACTTAACAACTCCTTCCACAGTGCCAGCCTCAATAGTATCTCCTACCTGAATAGGTCGTTCAAAGGCTAAAACTAAACCTGCAATAAAGTTGAAAACAATATTTTGAAGTCCAAAACCAATACCAACACCAAGAGCACCAGCCATTAGTCCAAATTCAGACAAATCAATGCCCAATGCACTTATTGACAAAACTATACCCCAGCCGACAATAAAATATCTAACTACCATTGAAACTGCTCCTGGCACACCTCTGGGCAATTTTATTCGTGTAAAAATCTCTTCTTCAAGTATTATTCTTAAGATCTTTGTTAATAAAAAAGTAAAAATAATTACAAACATAAAGGTGAGTACAGAGCCAAAATCAATGCTAACGTCTCCAAATTCCCAACTTGTCAAAAACAGGCCTTTAAGCCATTTTATAAAAGCATCATAAACTCCAAATACTTCCAAAACAGTTTTCACCCAAATTAATACTGCGAATATTGTTACATACTTAAATATGCTTGGTAGTATTTTCTCCCGATGTTTTTCAATAGAATTAAAGATGGAAATGTACTCTGATTTGAAAATTAGAGTTACTGCGGAGATTACAATTACCAGTCCGGTATAAGTAACAAAAGCATTAAAAATTGAACTTATTATTACAGAATTTGCAAGAGTAGAAAGTCCTACGTATCCAAAAATATTAGCGATGAGAGAAACTAAAATACCTGCATAATACAATTTGATAAAAAAGAAGAGGAAACTCCATTTTGAATTATTTATCTTGTCATAAAGAATTCCATTTTTTTCGAGTAAGGTTTTGACAATTATGAAACTTAATCCTAGTTCAAAAAATATTAATAGTCTTGCAATAAGCAGTTTAACAGGGAAAAATAATTGCACCTGATTTATTATATATAAAAACAGAGCATAATAAAGGATCACTCGGATTTTTTTATTGCCAACCTTGGGTAGAAAAAGAGTGGTGAGTATTAATAGAATAAATTGAAAAATATCGTTAACCACAAGTTGCCTCGTTGGGTAAACCCAAAGAGATGCAATAAAGCCTAGTATTAATGCAGATAAAAAATAATAATTCAGTACTTCTTTAGCTCTAACAACGCGTTTGTCAGTTTCTTCTTCTCTAATAGTATGATTATGTAAAAAGTATAATAAAGCAATAAGCAGGATGAAAATTAATATGTGGATGTAAAATCTATCCTTATTGGCCTGGTGGAAAATCCCTAGAGCCTTTGTGGTTTCATTAATCGTATTTACAAATACTTCTTTTTTCAATGAAGTTACAAATGTAGAATCATAAGCATTCCAGATCGCAGGGCTATCTTGTTTTAAAAAGTCACTTCTAAGGGATTTCTTTTGTATTTCAATTTCTTTAAGTGACTCATCGATAAAAAGAGCTAACTCTGTTAGTTTACTTTGCTTAGAATAGATGCTTAACATCTGCGTTCTCAATTTATTTTTTAGAGATTGTAATTTATTAATCACATCCCTAATATTCAAAATTATTCCCTGCGGAGCTTTCTCATTTTTAGCATCAGCATGGGTTAACTCCCAAGTTGTTATTAGGTTATCTGTTTTGTGTGTGTGGCCTGATATCAAAACAGAACGCTCTGAAATTAATGTTTGCCATTCAGCCAAACTTTTCTTGTAATTGCTCCATTGTTGAAATGCATCCTCAAGAGTTCTGTTAGAAGTATTTTCTGCATTAGTAATTAACTTGCTCTCCTTATTTAACTCTTCAATTGCTACGAGGTACAATGAGTCGGCCGAATTAATTTTATCATCAGGCTTAGTTTCGTCAATAATATTGTTGATTTCTTTTATTACTGATTCAATATTTTTAGTAATACTCGTTAGTGAAATTGCCTGTAAAACGATAGTGTCACCATCCCGAATAATTGTCTTACTACTTCTTTGCGACTGAGCAAATATTGCTGAGTTCCAGAAGAGTACGATTACAAATAATAGTAAACTAAGCCTGATTCTATTCTTTAAGTATCCATGCATCATTATAAGTATAAGGTAGTTTCTGTTTAAAATACATTGCCTCTTTAAGAGATTCGAGTTCATTTAAATAAACTCTAATATTAATACCTGATTTTAGTATGCCAGCATCTTCAAAACCATTTTGTTTCAGTCGCTTTAATGCTTCTCTTGCATCTTTTAACTTAGTAAAACTCGATGCAATAATATAATATTTAGGTTTACTGACAACAACAACTTCACCTTCAGTTATTACTGTATTGTCGCAAACACCAGGTGTTCCATTCTTGTCAGTTCTTTGTGCAAACCATATTGATGTGTAATTCTCGTTAATGCCTATTCCCATACAAACCCACTTTTTAGCTGAATACTCACCTTTTGTTAGTAGCATGTCGAGAACCCGATTTGAAGAATACAGTAATTGCATTATTGTGTCAGTATTGAACTCTTCTTCAAAATATAATGCTAACTCATAGCCTCGGTACTGAAAACTCGTTAATTCCTTGGGTTTGTCCCACATACAATCAGGGTTTGGAACATATGAATTGTAGCAACATGCAGTCCATTCGCCATTGTTGGACCAACTGGAAAGATTACAAATGCTTGTGTCAGGATTGTTTTGTTTTAAATCAGCAATATGTGTTTTAGCAACGTAACTTAATGACTTAGAAAGTTGTAGTGGCTTTTTTCCGTTTTCAGTGAGAAAAATATTTATGCTTTCAAACAATTGATTTTCCTCTCCTGAAATACAGAAATCATCAGGAATCTGTCTATTATTCTGGCTCTGTAAGGTTCCCAGAATGAACAAAGTGATAATTGTAATGAAGAATCTTAGGAAATAATATCTCAATTTTTTTTTAGACAAATTTACAAATTCCATTTAAAAGTATTTAAATACTCATTTATTAGTTTTTCATATTCATTAGTTAATAAAAGTAAAAGTGGATTCAGAGTATCGAAACTGCTTGAGTCAATTGATTTTACTGGTAGAATCTTAATTGATGTACCACTTAGGAAGACAGATTCAAAATCAGAAATTTCAGTTGTTTTAATCGATAATTTCTCAATACCGATATTTTTGTTCTCACATATGTTGATGATTTTATTTCTTGTTACACCTAATAATACTTCTTCATTGGGAGAGGTAAAAGCACTATTACCTTTAATAAAAAATAAGTTACTTCGACTGCCCTCAGATATTTGATTTTGTTCATTAAAAAGGATGAGTTCAAAAATATTATTGTTTTGTATTTGCTTATCTACCTCTTCCCTTAAACTTAAATTTGATGTTTTTGAGTTAGGATTGTTTCTGGTAGCAGGGAATAAATCACATACCACACCATTTATGTTCTGTTCAGGAGTAGGGTAGAAGAAAGGAGATACCCATGCATAAAAATCTTTTTTACCATTTTGGTTAATTAAAAATTGAAATCGGATATTACCTGTGCTTAGTTTATTGACTTCAATAAGAGCCTTTATTCGACTTTTAATTTGTCTTTCAGAAATTGAAACTTTTATTTTATTAAGTTTCAGTGAAATAAAGAAACGAGAAATATGATCTTCAAGAAACAAGGGTAAGTTATCAATTACTCTTATTACTTCATAAACACTTGTATGTTTTTCGTGCTCAAACTGATTAAAGTCGCAACTACTTTTAATTTCTTTATTGAAAATAAAATGAGTTAAAAGGCAGTTTTCCATTTATGCTTTACTTTGAATCTCTTGAGTTAAAATACTCAGCAATCAGGTTTTTTGCACTTTCAAAATTCACCACATCCACAAATATCTTAATTCTGTCTTCAGGAAGCCCATCTGCCCAACCGGCTTGAATACTAGACTGAAAAGCATCTCTAAACATTAGTTTAATATCGCTTTCTTCCAGCATTTCTTTAATAAACAAACCTTCGGTTCTTGATCCTTCATAAACGAGTTGTATTTCTTCAGACATAATTGTTGGTTTTAAATTTAATTTCTGTTAAAGATAAAGAAAAATTTGAAATGGGAGACCCCTCTCCGCCTGAGGCGGATCTCCCCTCAAGGGTAGAAGTAGAGACCCCTCTGCCCTTTGGGCATCTCCCCTCAAGGGGAGAAATGGATTGTTTGGGTAATCTACTTTGTATTAAGCCTGATAAGGGCATAAACCATAATGGCAGCACTAATAAACTGTATAGGAGTAAGTAAACTATCATTAATAAGATAGTCGAAAACTATTGCTGAAATTGGAAATAGCAACTCACTCATAGTGGCAATAATTGCTTTTACTCTACGCAATCCATAATAATAGACAAATATTGCTCCCGACCCAGTGGTGAGTCCAATTATTACAAAATACATCCAATTTGTTTCGGTGGTGTTGTAAATTTCGGTGTAAGAGCCAATTACTAGAACATAAATCAGCATGAAAATGCTGGTAAACATATATCTGAAAAAAGTTGCTGTAACAAAGTTGTGGTTCATTAGTATCTTTTTCGAAAACACTGTAGAACTACCAAAAGAAAAGGCTGCCAATAGTGCATACATAGCAGCATAAATGGTGTTGTTGTCGGCAGAGAAGTTAGGTAAATTAAAGCCAAATGTTAGAAAATAACTTGAAATAATGGCAATGGTTGCCCAGAGCGCAAATTGTTTTCTAATCTTTTCCTTTAATAATATCCAGGCAAGGATAATAGCAAATATCGGTTGCAATTTTTGTAAAAGGACAACAACGGTTAGTTGTTCAAAGTTTACTAGAAACAATGCTTTAACAATTGCCATTGTTCCGATAGTACCTCCAAATAAAGCAACCAGAGCTATGGTAATATAATCCTGTCTGACAAATACTTTTAGTTGTTTGTATTGCCTAAACATAAAAATATTCATCACAAGAAAGGGGAGGAGGTGAAGAACTAAAACAACATAGGAAACATCCAGATTAAATAAACGGGGTGTAAGAACCACGCCATCGAAGCCCCATAAAATTGCGGAGATGCTTATGGCGATAGTACCTTTTATTAATTGACCCTGTTTATATTCCATAGGATGTAAAAATTGCTGCAAAAGTAATCAAATAAAGTCTCAGCAATTACTCCTTTCAATAGAAATTAGTTGTCATGAATGTTGATTAAAATATGCCACAACCCTCAAATATATTATTTTTGAAAAAAATCAAAATCAAAAGTATGAATTTACAATTTGAAGGAAGTTTATTTATTGTTGGAGGAGCAGGAGCAGGCTTTGGACGTGCAATTGCTGCTGCACTTGCAAATGAGGGAGCAAATGTAATTGCTGTAAGTCGAACAGAAGAAAAATTGCTAGACTTAAAGTCTGAAAATCAGGCCTCAGGAAATATTGAAATAGTAACAGGAGATATTACAACTGATGAGGTACAGTTGATGATAATTCAGAAAATAGGGGACAGGAAACTCTCAGGAATTCTTGTAAATGCTGGAGGTCCGCCTGCTGGAGGTTTTTTTGATGTAGATATGGACCAATGGGAAACTGCCTGGAATAACGTCGTTAAATGGAAAATATCTTTTATCAAAAAACTTATCCCCTTATTCTTAAATCAAGAATATGGAAGGATCGTGTTTATTGAAAGTGTTTCAGTAAAACAGCAGGTTCCGAACCTTATTTTGAGTAACGCATTAAGACCTGCAATTGTTGGCATGGCGAAAACGCTGTCACGTGAAGTTGCAGATAAAGGAATTACTGTAAATGTACTTGCTCCTGGCTATCATGAAACGGCTGCAATGAAGAGACTTTACACTAATACTTCAAAGAATCTAAATATTTCAGAAGATGAGGCAAAATTGATCTTCGAAAAGAATTTACCCATAAAGCCAATGGGACAGCCCGAAGAAATGGCTAGTCTTGCATTATGGCTGTTGTCACCACTTTCTAGGTATGTCACTGGGCAAACTATTTCACATGATGGGGGACTTGTTGAGGGATTGTTTGGTTGAGTGTGGAGTTAGGTGTTTAAAACCTTGAGAAACCCCCTTTGTTCACACGGGTTTAGGCATAAAAAAAGCCTCTCAATGTGAGAGGCTTTCGTGATCCCCCTGGGACTTATTTGCCACTGTTATTCAGGTAGTTAAGTGGTGCGGTAACACAATGGTAACACAAAGTTGATTTTGTAAGAAAAAATATTAGAAATAATTAAAACTTGATTGTTTTTAGTGTGAATTTATATTTTGAAGTTAAATACCAATTCCAGTATTTCTCATTCAGTTTCTCCCAACTTTTCTCCCTAATTTCTACATTATCACTTGGGGCTATCATAAAAACAACACTAAACATTCCTTCAGTATTAAACACTGGTGCTGGTAGCCCTTCCCAATCCATAATTGGTTTATTTCTAATTTATTTCCTCAACACCGTAACCTCACAAGCCTTACACTGTCTTTTCTCCTGGTAATACTCCGAAATATCGTACCAACCTCCGGTTTTCTGGAATATATCCAGGCCTCTTCCAAGAAGGATCTTCCAACCGTTATTAAGATCAATTGATCGATCATGAATGTTCTCATCAAATTCATAGGTGAGAACAATGCCAAGGGGCTCTAATGAGTCTGTCATCTGCCTAAATGCATCATTGGCATTTTCTATATAGTCAGCATTATTGTTTGTTATTAAATGCAGTTTGATTTCTTCATCATCTGACTTCTTCTCTGCTATCAACTTTGCTAACTCCATAAAATTCCTTAATTGATATGGTAAACGGACGTATGGATCAACCACCTTTATCTCAGTTGCTCCTTTTAGGTAGTTACCAAATAATATATCGTAAGAGATTCCCGTTTGATTATCTCTAATTTCCTTATGACTGCCTTCAAGTACAACTTTTGGCTTTATGGTTGATTGTTCGTCAGATGGCTCATCAGGTTTCTTCTTTCCATACATTTCCTCCATCTCCAGAGTCTCTATCTCATATTTTTTGCCACTTGATTTAACAGTATAACTAAAATCAACCTCCTCAAAGGTTTCATCCATTTTTATGAGTTGCTGTTTAACTCTTTTTCTGTTCTCAATGGCAAAGTCGATTAGTTCTTTGGCTTGCTCCTCTGTAAACTGGCCATCAGGATAAATTACCTTCACCATACCAGAGAAGGTTTTAGATATAGAGTCTTTATCACGAGTAGTGATGGAGTTAGAAAGTTCAAAGTAGTTCTTATACTCCTGCATATAATCCTCCTTACGGAGTTCTTTTAACACTTCTGCAAGGTAGTCAACAATAAATCCGTAGTTGTCTGTGAACATCTCGTTACGCAACTTCTGGATTTCCCAGCCAGGAAGGTAGGTATGAATCCTATCCAGGAAAGCAGCATCATAATATGCTTTTGGCAGAGCCTCAAAAAGGTTAGAGTGTTTGAGCATATAAGGAACTGAATGATCAGTGTTGCCAACAAAAACCATACTTGCTGATGCACCATAAACCTGTGTGCCTCGTGAGAAGGACTTATTAGCCATATAGTTCTTCATAATGTCCACAAGTCCCTTGTCAGTTCTTTTCTCTGTTCCTGCAAACTCATCATATGCCACGCAATCCCAATATCCCACAAGTCCTATTTCACCATTACTATTGTTTACAAAGAGCTTTGCCTTGGTTACTTCTCCTCCGCTAATGAGGATCCCATGTGGTGACATCTCAGAGTAAATATGTGACTTTCCAGTACCCTTGGGGCCTAGCTCAATTAGATTGTAGTTGTTCTCGGCAAAAGGAACAAGTCTTGATAATTGAAGCAATTTTGATCTGTAAGTGAACTCCTCAGGGTTAAGACCTATGGTCTGCATAAGTATGTCAATCCATTCATCCTTCGTAAAATGCTTTCTGGTTTCCTTATATTCGTTAATGTCGGTATG
>Ga0164315_10000381_pt1 | contig 30420 bp, 23 predicted proteins | sample GuaBasSedimGuay6_FD_113737 | JGI IMG/M metagenome (GOLD analysis project Ga0164315, IMG submission 113737) | Subseafloor sediment microbial communities from Guaymas Basin, Gulf of California, Mexico - Guay6, Core 4569-2, 0-3 cm | ecosystem: Environmental > Aquatic > Marine > Hydrothermal vents... | reverse complement strand
TTAACATCTAGCACTTGATTTCTTAGTTACTCCTAACCACTCTTACTCAATTTGAGTCAGAAATTGGTGTTTGAAAAATATTTGCTTGACACTTCTTTTCAATCTATATACCGTTCGACTAGCGATACACTTAAATTGACAAACCTAAAAAATGAAAAAAGCTAAAAAGATCACTAGAATTGCGTATAGCGATGATCTCAATCAAGCGAAATATGAAGCATTAACTGAGATTGCCGGGCGGTGCGGTTCAGTCCGTACAGAAGTTTGGCATAATTATGGCTCAATCAGTGGGCTTGACGCTAAATTCCGGAAAGTTCGTGATTCATTCCTAGCGGCCGGACATATCAAGAATCTACCGCAAAGAATTTGGCGAGCGACGTTATCTGATGTGTTAGGTGACATAAAAGCCAACCGAGAAGCTGCTAAAATAAACGTTAATAGCCATATCTTTAGAAATGTTAACGACAAGAATAAGCGTCAGGAATTATTTAAAAGCCTAAAAAATGATTCTGTTTGGATTAACAATTCTTATGGGCGTAGATTAATGCGGAAACATTGGAAGCATGGAAAAAATCAGACCTTTAATCAAATTGTTTTAGAACCGGGTAGTTATAAGTGCTTTCATCATAATGGTAAAGACTACATTGAAGTAATTAGCTTAACTCGATGCCAACGCATTGCTATTCCTATTGGAAGCAATTATCCAATTACGGGGCAAATTAGGCTCATTCTACGCTCTGACCAAGTTGAAATTCATTATACGATAGATAACACTGACGTTCGTCTTTGTGGTTTACCCGGAAGCAAACTTGGCATAGACAAAGGTTATACAGAAGCTTTTGCTGATTCTGATGGTGTTTTTTATGGTGAGGGTTTAGGTCAAATTTTATCTAATGAAACGGATTCCCTAAACCAAAAATATCAGAAACGCAAGAAAATTGGTGCGGTTTTAGAGAAACTTAAAGAGAAGAACCCTAAAAAAGCCAAAAGAATAATAAAGCATAACTTGGGCCGTCAGAAACTTGACAGACGTAAAAATAAGCATCAAGGAAAAGTAAAAACAATAATTTTCACTGCTGCCAACAATATTGTTGGTAAGACAGAGACAGTTGTTTGTGAAGATTTAACTAAAACGTTTAAATCAAAGAATTTAGGAAAAACTACCAATCGTCGATTAAGCGGTTGGGTAAAAGGATTGATGGCATCGGCCATTGATATAGTAGCTTCCCGAAGAGGTTCTAGGGTAGTTCTAGTCAATGCGGCATACACTTCTCAAACTTGTTCTCAGTGCTTCTGCCTCGGTAAACGTACTGGAAACAAGTTTCACTGTACCGAAGGGTGCGGGGCAGTTATGATCGCTCCCTTGAACGCAGCGATTAATATTTTAGCAAGGTTAGACGATAAAGAGCTACATCTTTGGCTTCCCTTCCATAAGGTCAAGCAAATTTTGCTTAAACGTTATCGCCGACCGGATGAGACAGCCCATCCAGAACTCCAGTTGCAACTCATTTGATTTGAGTTATCAACTTCGATGAAATTATCTTGATTCTTTATTTAGTTACCTGTCTGATGATAGGTGAGTAGCTATGACTAAGAAAAAAGAAGCTGATAGAGAAAACTTCTGTGGGAAACACTCAAAAGCCTTTGATGATGAAAACGGCAGTCACTTAAAACGGTTAACGCAAACAGAATTAGCTGTCTGGCTGCCAGAATATTCATTAGGCGAACTCTGGCGTAGTGGTGAATTTGGAGGGAATCGGTGGTGAAAATTCTTATGTATGTTGAAGGTGGTGGCGATTTCGTATCGGGCATACACGCAGGTATGCCCCTACAAAACCCAACGCATTTAGGGACTTCCGGGGCGAACCGAAAGTGTTCGCCTAGTCGAAGGTGGCATTGTAATATCCGTTACAATCAGGAACTTTTTAATATCCCAATGTTCTCGCCGCCGCTTGTGCGCGATTGCGGGCTTTCCTAGCACATTTACCATCCTGCATGCCTTCACAGGCGAGTGTAATGACGACCCAATTTCTCATTCGCAGTTCTTTAAACATTTTTTCATAACGCCCTACGAGATAGCTATTAGATTTCAGAGCGAGATTGGCTGCACGTTTCCAGTCTTCTTGTACTAAACGTATCCCCGCTAAGTTATGCCAAAGGATGGGATGTTCTGAATCAATTCGCAAGGCACGTTCAAGTGAAGCAGCGGCTTGTTCATATTGCTTGGTTTCATAATACGTTTTGGCATCGTTGAACAAGGATTCTATTGCCGATGAGGAATCCGTTTTAAACAAATAAGGAGAGGCTAAAACGTTTTCCGCCAGCATGAAAAAACAGGTAACCAATAGTAAGCTAAATAGCGGCCACCGTTTGTAGGAATTAACTTTGTTCATCTTATTTACCTCCGTAAGGTGCTTAATCAATGGCATTGAGTTAAGGCAAAGAATGGTGGGCTTTAAAAACACGTTACCGGCCCCCTACATTTATAGCGTTTCCCGATTGAATAAAGTACACTTTGGAACAAAAAACATTCAGACGCAAAATAAATTTGGAACGTAAAATGCAAAATAACATGCACTCCAAATGCAAAATAACATGCATTCAAATGCAAAATAACATGCATTCTAAATGCAAAATAAATTTGTACTTCATTCAATCGGGAAACGCTATATTTAATTCTGTGGGCAACAAAAACCGGTTACCCACCTGACATCAAATTAATGGGTGGGCAACGCCCACCCGACAGCAAATCATTGATAATTGATCATTGATTGGGCCGTATTGCGTGGGCCAACAATAAATGGCATACGTTCTGCACCTACTGAACGCCATCGTATGTTCTTGGGGATTATTGGGGCTTTTGCTTTTGGACGGATGGCTTTAATGAAATCCCTCCAAACAACCAGTGCACCTTTACCGCCACTCAAACCCATAGGTTTATTATCATCACGACCAATCCAAGTTACGGCTAACAATTCACGGCTAAAACCCGCAAACCAGCTATCGCGCAAATCATTACTGGTACCCGTCTTCCCAGCTAAAAACATCTTTGAAGGCAAGGTTTTAGCAACCTTGCGCCCTGTTCCTTTTCGTAGCGCCCGTTTCAGGGCGTAATTGAGCAAATAGACAGGGGCCGCATCAAAACGTTCCTCTACCGATAGCGCATAACGATTTAACGGTTTACCTTCATGATCGAGAACATTGCGGATCCCTCGCACGGGAATACGAAAACCACCACTGGCAATCGTTTGATACATTTGAGCAACTTCTAAAGGGCTTAAGTTTATACTGCCCAGCAATACTGAGGGATACATCTTAAACTCCCGTTCAATACCTAAGCGTTTCAGAGTCTCTTTGATCTTAGTTAGCCCCAATTCCATCCCTAAATGCACGGTGGCCAAGTTATAGGAATAGGATAAGGCGCGATACAAGGGAACGCTGCCATGTGAAACACGATCATAATTTTGTGGTTTCCACACTTCCCCCGTTTTTTTGTCTTCCCATTTATACGGACGATCATTAAGTAAGGTGGTCAAATCATAAATGTGGTTTTGTTCTAAAGCCGCTAAATACACGGCCACTTTAGCCAAGGAACCAATCTGACGCACCGCATTGAGGGGCCGATTAAAACCAGCATATTGCGGTTTTTTACCATTAATCAAGGCTAATAATTCACCATTTTCACTACTGGTGACAATCATGGCTCCTTCTAAGTTGCGTGCTTTACGATGTGTCTTTTCCAGTTTTCTCAGGCCTCTTTTCATAACCCGTTCTCCCAATTTTTGGACATAAGGATCCAAGGTTGTAAAAATTTGTAAGCCTTTGGAACGCAAAGCTTTTTCATCGTATTCCTGATGTAATTGATAGCGCACGAGATCCATAAAAGCGGGATAGGGAAAGCGACTCTCTGTCACTTTTTTAGCGACACCTAAAGGGGCTTCTTTAGCCAGCTTCGCATCACCCTGACTGATTTTGTCTTGCTTGGCCATCATATCCAACACGAGATTGCGGCGCTTACGGGCACGCTTTGGATGTTGGCGCGGATTATAAATTGAGGCACCGCGTACTAGGGTAATGAGTAAAGCTAATTGCGGCAATTTCAGTTCATCTAAAGGGCGGTTAAAATAAAATCGCGCACCCATGCCCATACCATGAATCGCACGATTGCCATCTTGACCCAAGAACACTTCGTTCATGTAAGCCTCAAGAATCTGTTCTTTGCTATAATGCCATTCCAACAATAAGGCCATAATAGCCTCATTGAATTTACGCTTTAATGTGCGTTCATCTGTTAAGTAAAAGTTTTTAACCAATTGTTGAGTCAGGGTACTACCGCCCTGTACCCACCCGCCTGCCTTGAGATTGGCCATAAAAGCACGTACTAAACCCCGGATGCTTAGGCCACTATGTTCATAAAAATTACGGTCTTCCATCGCAATTAAGGCATCAGAGAGTGAGGGAGGGACTTTATCTAAGCGCACCAAAATGCGATCTTCATTGTGAGCGGGATAGATTTTGCCTATCAATTTAGGCGGTAAGCGTAACAAAGCTAAGCGACGGTTAGGCTGTAACTCATTGATAGATTGAACGATATTACCCGATAAGCGCACTCGCACTGTCCGTGAGGGATCAGTCGCATCCCAAAACTTAAAGGCACGAGTTGTGATGGTAAAGTTTTTGCCGCGCTGATACCATTGTCCAGACTCATCAAGTTGACGAGATTTTTGATAGCCTAGAGCGTTCAGTTCTTCACTTAAAGTCGGAGCACTCAAACGCATCCCAGTGTAAAGCTCTAAGGGACGAGCGTAAACACGCGCTGGTAATGCCCAACGTTTGCCTTCAAATTGCTCGCGCACTTTTTCGTCTAACGAAATAACGTAATGACCTAAGAAACCGAATATAAGAATTAAAATTAACCAACGCCATCTAAAACGAAAACCCGTTCGGCGTGGGGGAGGAATAGGACGTTTAGAAGACCCTTGTCGACGTAGTTTGTAAGGAGATTTTTTTTTACGTGGGCGTGTCATTGTAGAGTCACTCAAATCAAAATGTTTTTTGATTATAACAGGTTAAGAGATCAACTTATAGCATTGCTTAAAAAAGCTCGCCTTGCCTATTGATAATATTGAATATTAAAACAAAGAACAGCTAAAAAGGGAAGAGTGTAATTGTTAATTGTTAATTGTTAATTGTTAATGGCTTATAGCTTCCGCCATAAGCGTAAAAAACAAAATTCTTACGAGTTTAAACTCTCTCACTTTGACGGCTTTAACTCATAGCATTAACCATTAATCATTTAACATTAACCATTGTTTCAGGAACAAATTCTGTTATCATAATAATTGTGTTGTGTGGGCTTTGTGTGTGCCCACTACCCACATTTTCTTTTAATTTCTTTACTAATCAGAACGAGGACAATTTGTTTTTATTTTCAATGTGAAATGATTAAGTGTTGAATTTTAGATTAAGTGTTGAATTTTATTGAGTTTCAATCAATAATTTCCTACTATTGATATTTTATGATCTTAACTCAACGAACATTGACGATCTCTAAAATTGTCATAACCATTAATTAATGGAATCAAAATAATGCCTTCAGAAAATCAACCCAACCCAAAAAAGGTTGGAAAAGACGACATGTCGGTACCTCTGATGAGTGCCAGTAACCCCAATCCCTTGGAACATGATACTGATACCGCTAAGTGGTCTGGTAGTGACGGCTATCAAGAACGTTATTCAGCCAGCTACCGGGAACGTTATCTCGGGTTGGAAGAATTACTGGAATTTGCGGCTGAAAGGGGCAAACTTGATCCTCCTGAGCTTGCAATAGAGGTGAAACAACTCAAGAAAGTGCTTTTTTACACTGACCCTGATACTTTAAATCTTGATGTTCTGTGCAAAGCTGAGGCCGACTTGGAAAGACTGTATGCCACACTGAGCGACTTGGTAGCACCAGTGACGCTATTAACCCTACGCACAACGTCGCAAAACTATCAGGTAGATAGGCCTTGGTGGAAAGCTTTCTTTCTGGGTTCTGGATCGATTGGCCGCAACTTTTTTCGGAAACTGGCCTGGATCGCGGTTCTACTGGTTAGCTTGATATTTTTTAGAGAGTATGTAAAACTTGCGACTGAATTGGATCTTGGGGAAAAATTTTTGCAGTTCGTCGATCCGTTTTTATATGGTGCATTAGGTGCTTTGGTGTACTTGTATAAAGGTTTGACAGAACACTATATCAACCGCACACTCAATCCGAAAAAGTTATCAACCAACTGGTTGCGTATCTTTATGGGCAGCTTATCTGGCGGCATCATTGTCCATCTTTTTGCTGAATTTATTGATATAAGCGATATAAGCAGTACAGGTGCTTCAAATGATGCAGCTTTAATGGCCTTAGGATTTTTGGCGGGCTATAGTGTTGAGTTTTTCTACCAAGTCTTGGATAAACTGATTCGTGCCATCACGCCAAAAGCAGGCGGGGGCGCTTCGGAACAAGGGGCAGTTTCCGGAACGCCTAAACAGGCACAGATTGAAATGCTGACTAATCGTCTGAAAGAAATGGAGAATGAAGAAGACAAGGTTGCTATTCGGAAATTGCTAGACAAAATCTAGTACAGGAAAGCGCATTTCTAAAAAAAGGGTCATTTGAGTTGTACTTACAAAGGCCCAATTTTCGTACAAAATTTATTTTGCGGTTTTTACGTTCCAAATTTATTTTGCGAAGATGCAACTTTCGTTCCAAATTTATTTTGCGAAGGCCTGATTAAGATTGATAATGACCCTTTTTTTGGGAATGCGCCCGGAAAGGAAAATAACTTGTAGGGGCAATCCCTTGTGGTTGCCCCTCTTCCATTGCAATCTAATTCAATCGAATGGATAAAATATCGCCGTCGCGCTGGATTTCGATAGAGCGAACCGTGTTCAGCTTGAAACGTCGATTCAATTGTTTGATGGTTTTAACTTCTCGACGATTGAAGCCAATAATAATATCCCCAGGTACCAACCCCACTTGGTCAGCATTGCTACCTTGCGTGATTTCATTGACTCGTATACCATCCGAACTGTCTTTTAAAACTGCCCCATCTAAATACCAACTGACTTCACTACCTTCAATCCCTTGTGTATCAGCAATAACCGCATATAAATTGCGAGTACGTTCGCTACGCACGAAAGTGATTTTCACCCGCTCACCAATGCGTAATAAACCGATGCGATTACGAAGATCAGTGGCAGAATTAACGGGCTTATTATTGATCGCCGTTATAATGTCACTATACTGCAAACCCGCTTTTTCAGCAGCAGAACCGCGTATCACTTCAGTAATAACGGCCCCTTTATTGGTTGTTATGCCAAATGCCGTTGCTAAATCATGCGTTAAATCCTGTATACTGATGCCCAATTGCCCCCGTTTGACTTCACCAAAGTCTCTCAAATGCTGTACGATTTGATCCGCCATATTAATCGGAATGGCAAAACCTATCCCCACATTTCCACCACCTGGCGCAATAATAGCCGTATTGATACCAACCAATTCACCCCGTAAATTGACCAAAGCCCCTCCCGAATTACCCGGATTGATTGACGCATCAGTCTGAATAAAATCTTCATAACCTTCAATACCTAAACCGCTACGCCCCAAGGCGCTCACAATGCCAGATGTCACAGTCTGCCCTAAACCAAAGGGATTGCCTATGGCTACCACAAAATCACCCACCTGCAAGCGATCAGAATTAGCGAATGACAAAGCGGTTAAATTTTCGGCTGGTATTTTCAGAAGCGCGATATCGGTTTCAGGATCAGTTCCAATCAACTTAGCATTGAACTGACGGCCATCATGCAGTATCACAGAAATTTCATCAGCTTTCTCAATGACATGATTATTGGTGAGTACATAACCAACACGCGCATTGATGATCACACCAGAGCCCCGGCTTTGTTTCTTCTGTTTTTGTTCGGGAATATTAAAAAAATGACGAAAAAACGGATCATTAAACAAAGGATTGTTGACAACCTGAGTTTGGGCACTTGATATATTGACCACAGCCGGCAAAACATCCTTCAACATTGGCGCAAGACTGGGTAAAGCTTGCCCTCCCACAGAAGTCGGTAAAGCACAATTGGCTTGCCCCATGAATAACATGACTAATATTAGCCAAATAAAATAAGAATTGAGTTTGTACATAATGGCTCCTCTTCACAGTTATCAGTTATCAGTTATCAGTTCCACATTTAGCGTAGCACACCGAAGGTTCACGCGCGTCGTGAAGCTTCGCTAAACTTTATTTCACTTAAGAAGTTGCGCGCAACTTCTTAAGTGAGCCGAAGGCCAGCGAAGCTAAATGTGAATTTCACGCTAAAGTTCGCTCCGCGAACTTTAGCGTGAAATAAAGTATTTGCTTAAAAAACTTTTGCGTGGAAATCAGTTATCATCACGCAAAGGATCGATGAAAAATTAACTATTTCCCCAATATCCTCTATAAACATAAATAGTGGTGTATAAGGATTGAGGAAGTTATTTTTGAGCAGAACCATTTTTGCGTGCAAAAACTTGTTAAGTGAAAATGAACGGTGACAGCAATTCTAATAGTCTCCAAGTAACTGATTATCAAGGATATATTTTTTAAAATGGGCTAAAAAATGTTGTTTTAGAAGCAAAAACGCCATTTAAAATTATATAAAACCCATTGATAATAAAGGCAGTTAGACAATTAGAATTGCTGACGGTAACGACATCAATTTATTAGTCTATACTGAAATAGTTTATAGTATAGTCAATTTTTTTTGAATAGTATTAAATCAATCTAGCGCGTTGCCTAACAATGCAAAATTCCCCTAACCCCTTTACCAAAGCGAACAAATTGATGATAATTGTTCATTGATAACTGATTTCCACGCAAATGTTTTTGCGCGCAAAAACATTATTTCACGCGCTTTGTTTCGCGGAGCGAAACAAAGCGCGTGAAATGTGGAACTGATAACTGATTTCCACATTTCACGCGCAAAACTTTTGCGTGGAACTGACAACTGAAAGGAGTTTATTAATAGTGACAACCCCACCTAAAAGCAGCAATACCGTGTGGCATCATGCGACAGTAACACGTCAGCGTAGAGCCGATCTCAATCAGCATCAGAGCATTTTACTCTGGTTTACGGGTTTATCTGGCGCGGGCAAATCAACCCTAGCCCATGCCCTAGAAGAAAGACTTTACCAAATGGGTTATCACACCTTTGTGCTTGATGGCGATAATGTGCGTCAGGGCTTGTGTGGTGACTTAGGCTTTTCCAATGAGAATCGGATAGAAAATATCCGCCGCGTCAGTGAAATGAGTAAATTGTTTTTAGAAGCGGGTGTTATCGTCTTAACGGCATTTATTTCTCCTTTCCATGCCGATCGCCAAAAAGCGAGAAATTTGGTTGGTGAGGATTTTGTTGAAATTTATTGCGATTGTCCCTTAAGTGTGTGCGAAGATCGCGATGTCAAGGGGTTATACCGCCGTGCTAAAGCCGGAGAAATTAAAGATTTCACAGGCATTTCCTCACCTTATGAACAACCCAAACAGGCAGAATTAGTCGTAAAAACAGGAGAGAAAAGCATAGATGAATGCGTGGATCAAATCCTAGAGTATTTGATAGAACGTGGTGTCTATGAACGCAAATCAGTTGTCACCTCAAAACCCTAAATAGCCAGGTTTCAAACAGATTGTGGGCCAATTAGTAGAGACGCACTGCCGTGCGTCTCTATTGTCGTGCGTCTCTATTGCCGTGCAAACGCATTGTCGTAGAGACGCACTGCTGTGCGTTCGCGAAGGTAATTGGAGTGCAAAATTTATTTTCGCGAAGGTAATTGGAGTGCAAAATTTATTTTCGCGAAGGTAATTGGAGTGCAAAATTTATTTTCGCGAAGGTAATTGGAGTGCAAAATTTATTTTGCGAAGGCCCATTGAAGTGTACTCGGCCTTTGTACTCAACCGAAATTGATAATGACCTTTTTTTGGGAATGCGCCCCATTGACATTAACGCCCATTGCCTCGTTACCCACCTTTTGAAACCCTCATTACTGGTTCGCTATGGAACCCCACATTTTTCCTTAACCACTTAAACCACTAAGAGAGAACTATGAAAACCTTCAGAAAGCTATCTATCATCTTGAATGGATCAGAGCCTGAAGCTGTGAACAAAAAGTTTGATGCACAAAAGACTCAATATTGATCTCATAACGTAGAACAGGATCGTTATATCGAAGTATACAGCGCAACTGTCTATTGTTTTGCGTATTCTGAAAACACTGACAAACCAGACAAACCACCAGCCCGACTTTATATCATCGAAAAACAAAAAGGCATTTTTTCGGTCACCAACATTCTGCCGAGCAAAAAATACGAACTATCTTACGATGAATATAATGCGTTGTTGCTCTCATTCCATGACGAAGTGGTTGTGCCGGCTGTCCAACAGACTTCTCTACATGTAGAAATAACGCAGCCTGAAATCAAATTGGATGATTTTGTTCCGAAAGAGGTTGCTGATTCCCGACAAGTTTTTTCGTCCAAGGCTAATAAATTCTCTCGTTATTTTATGCCTTCAGATGAACAACGCTGGTTTCAGTTCATCACCGGCAGTCACAACAGCAAGAAACATCTTCCAACAAATCTTCTTGAAAAGGCACTTGAAGAAGAGGGTTGAGAGACAAGTATGGCACTCAGCCTCGCTGAAAAATACGAATCTGCACTCAATTTATTAGCTTATTACGACGACGCGCATTAAAAAAATGGCTACTCCCATCTCATTGCTAGTCAATCGTATATTGACTCAACCTCTGTTTTTGCTCGTTCTGCAATCTGAAAGGCATTTACCATGAAACCCCAATTTTTAATGACAATCCTGTTTTTAATCATAAGCTTACCGACACAGGCTCAAATCACCACAGATGGTACTTTAGGCCAGAAGCTCAATTTATCCGGCCCAGATTATCAAATTGGTGCTGACTTAGGCCAACAACAGGGTAGTAATTTGTTTCATAGTTTCCAAGATTTCAACTTACAAAGCCATGAAAGCGCAACGTTTTCTGGGCCAAATCAGGTTCAAAATGTCATTAGCCGCGTCACAGGCGGCAATCCTTCCAATATTGATGGCCTCATGCGTTCAACCCTGCCTAACGCTGATTTGTATTTTATCAATCCTGAAGGCATCTTGTTTGGGCCTAATGCCAAATTGGACGTGCAAGGGAGTTTTCATGCCAGCACGGCTGATTATTTACGTTTGAAAGACGGCGGCCGTTTTCATGCGCGTCAACCCAATGAGAGTTTATTAACGGTTGCACCTGTTGAGGCATTCGGCTTTTTAACCGATACACCAGCACCGATTACGCTACAAGATAGCCAGTTGTTTGTGGCCTTTGGTAAAACCTTGTCGCTTGTCGGAGGGGATTTATTAATGCAAGGGCAATTACTCTCAAATGGTGAATCGGATACCTTTCATCCCAATTATTCTCTCAAACTGTTTGCAGAATTTGGGCGAATTAATCTAATCAGTCTCGCTTCACAGGGGGAAGTTATTCCAATTCAATCCGACATCATCTTGAATGCGAAACAAACGGGAAAGATTATCGCGAATAACACTTGGATAGGGGTGAGTGGCGCTGGCGCTGGTGATCTGTTTATTCGTGGTGGACATTTTGAATTAAATAACAGCGAGCTAGAAGGTGATTCAGGCGATAAAGACAGTGGCATAATAGATATTCAGGTAGAACACTTAAATTTGCAAGGTTCTGAAATCGCTACCGATACGCACGGTATAGGACAAGGTGGCAAAATCATTCTGAAAGTCGCTGATACTTTAAGCCTTTCTGGCACGTCTGAAGTCGGAGCACCTAGTTTTATTTTTTCCGGCACGGAAAGCCTGTTTGATAATGCGGGTGATGCGGGGCAAATTGAGATAGAAGCTCGCCAAATCCTCATTACAGAGGGTGCCAGAATAAGCAGTTTTACTGAAGGGCAAGGCAAAGGGGGAGCCATTATCGTTAAGGCCTCTGAACGTTTGATAATCTCAGGGCAGCCTGAAGCCTACTTTCGTAATGATCCGTTTGCTAATATAAACAATATCGAAACCCCTTTAGGTAAGACGGGAGTGAGTGGTTTGTTGAGTAATTCCAAAAGTGTAGAAGCCAATGCCGGTAATGCCGGTATGATTTCGATTCAAGCCCCGACAATTCATTTAAGCGATCATAGTCTCATCACGGCTTCTGCAAAAAATGCAGGGGGAGGTGATATCACGATAACGACAGCCAATATGCTCTCTTTGAAAGACAGTAGAATCACAACCAGTGTGAAAAGTGGAACGGGCAATGGAGGAGATATTACGATTGAACAACCTGTTTTTGTCGTATTGAATAACAGCAAAATTGCAGCCCAAGCTGAAGAAGGCAGAGGAGGAAATATTGGCATTCGTTCCAATCAATTCATAGCCTCTTCCGATAGTTTAGTGAGCGCGTCTTCAAAATTAGGACTAGATGGGGAAGTCAACATTGATGCACCTGATATGAATTTGGATGAATTTATGGTCGTATTACCAGGCGGTTTTATAGAGGCCAGCCTGAAAGGCTGCGATATCCAAGACATTGAAAATCCCAGTACTTTCAAAATTCACACCCGTCAGAGGCCGGTGCCTTTTATAAACGAATGACATATTGTGCTTGTAGGGGCAATCCCTTGTGGTTGCCCCCTGAGCTATCAGTTTTGCGCGACATTTTTTTTCAACATTCGAGGTTCACAGAGTACCACTCTGTGCCACAGAGTATGTATAAATATGAGAATTGATTTCGCGTTAGCTTCGCTCCGAAGTTTGCAACACCTATTCAAACTAAAGTTTGCGACACCAACAAGTTATAATCAGGAAATTTTTTATCCAATTTTAATAAAAATCTATGATTTCAAGAGGATATATCAAAAATGATTGGCGCAATTGCCGGTGACATGATTGGCTCCGTTCATGAATCTGCGCATATCAAACGTACCCATTTTCCACTGTTCCAAAAAAATAGTCGGTTTACTGACGATACGGTTATGACGATAGCCGTGGCAGAGGCTATATTGCACCGTCAAGATTATGGAACTTGTTTAAAAAAATGGGGTAGCAAATATCCAGATCGCGGTTATGGTGGTTTGTTTAGACGATGGCTACAAAGTGAGGATATGGTACCTTACAATAGTTTTGGTAATGGTTCCGCGATGCGTGTCAGTCCAGTGGGATTTGCTTTTAATAAACTCAATGATGTTCTTGAAGAAGCAAAGCGAACAGCGGAAGTCAGCCATAATCACCCAGAGGGCATCAAAGGCGCACAAGCCATTGCTACCGCTATTTTTCTGGCGAGAAAGCAGCATGATAAACAGAAAATCAAAAACGCTATTGAAAAAGAGTTTAAATATGATTTAAGCCGAAAAATTGCTCAAATCAGAAAACGCTACACTTTTGATGTAATTTGTCAAGGCTCAGTGCCAGAAGCGATTATTGCCTTTCTAGAATCCACTGATTTAGAAAGTGCCATTAGACTTGGTATTTCATTGGGTGGTGATGCTGACACGATTGGGTGTATGGCAGGTGGTATAGCTCAAGCCTATTATGAAGAAATCCCCAAAGAAATTAATGACAAAGTGGAACACTTACTGACACCAGAATTATTGGAGATTGTCAGGGAATTTAACAAAACATTTAGAGTAAATTATGCCATTGTGTAGAATTGCCATCATATCGTTTGTTCCACAACGTCAAGTCATTCTCGCAAACTCAAGTTTGCAATTGGCTTGTTCATTCCCTTGTGTTGCCCTGTGATAATTTTATGAGTTAAAAAACGACAAATATCCTTATTTTATACTCAACGAGGTGATAAACTTAACTTTTTTAAATACAGTTTTTGCGCGCAAAAACTTGTTAAGTGAAAATGAGCCTGCGGGAATTGTCGGGTGGGTAAAGATTGTTGCCCACCAAATTGATATAAAAAGTTTAATCAGCGTTTCACGCTAAAGTTTCGCTCCGCGAAACTTTAGCGTGAAAATCATGACAATCAGCATTTAGCGTAGCGCACCGAAGGTTCACTTAAGAAGTTTTTGCGCGCAAAAACATTATTTAGCTTCGCTGATCTTCGATTCACGCGCGCAGTGAAGCGAAACTTCACGACGCGCGTGAAATGTGAAATATCAGCGTTCTATCAAGTTTTTAGATTTGAAAGCCCACTCATTTTCTGTTTAACATCCTGTTAAGCACTACAATTATTCCTAAATTCGCTTATTTCTCAATTCGTTGTACTCCATATTGTACACCGTAAATTTTTTTACACTTGGGATCGCACCACGACTTATTGGAGCATTACCCCTTATCGACTGATCTCTCAGACAATTCTTTTGATGACAGGGTGTCATTGAGGACATTTTCAAATTCGGCAAGTGTTTGAGCATTTAACGCGATGAAAGAACAATTCCTCAAAGCTTTTCAAATCCAATGATTGAAAACGCTTGTCAAAATGAGTGATCCCAACACTAAAACGGGAAGCCAGTAGTTGCTGCAAAGCATTCAACATGCCTTGACGACTTTCCTCACGAACTTCCTGACGGACTTCCTCAGTCATTTTCTGACGTATTTTCTCAGTCAGTTGCGCCAGTATGTCTTGAAAAAGGGGTGAGTTTTCTACAAATTCCATATTGCACCTCAGTATTTGCTGAACCAATTTTCTATTCAGTACATAGCTAGCTAACAGGCCTAAGAACATTTCTAATTCATCAGCATGTTCTTCTTGCCGGATGCGCTCTGCACACGTTTGTAGCATTTCAACAGTATTGCCGCCCTGCATCAAGGGTACAAAAGGTAACATGGCGGGATTATTAAAAGCTAATGCTTTTTTGGCCTCCAATTCCCACAGCGCGATGACTTTAAAGTCTTGATGAGCCGTTTGCCCCATAAATTCTTCATGAAAGCAAGTCGCTACCTTTTTATCGACAGGATGTGGGCGAAAATAAACGACTGTGACAAAGACTGGCATGTCGTATTTTTCACGCGCTAATGCTGCGTAAGCCATTAGGCGCTCAGGCATATTCGGTTTGTAAACGAATTGCAATTCTGTCAATGATAAAAAACTCCCCTGAGTTCCATTGACTTTTAACAGTGAATCAGAATCTCTTTGGATAAACTGAAAGTCACTGGATAATTCCTCTTTTCACGCAAAAGTTTTTGCGCGCAAAAACTTTATTTCACGCTTAAGTTTCGCGGAGCGAAACTTAAGCGTGAAATCGTGAAAACGACTTTAAGGGGTTGTTGTAAAGTCCATTCTATCCATGCTTGATTATACAGGTGAATAATCCTTTTACCACCGGGTGTGATTAAAACTGCATGGCTATTCACCCCAGGTTCCACCTGGGGCTATTCACATTCAACCCCTTCGGGGTTGTGCGTCTAAAAATCGGCAACTGTGCTCTTTTCGTTCCAAATTTATTTTGCTTCTGTGCTTTTGGAGTGCAAAATTTATTTTGCTTCTGTGCTTTTGGAGTGCAAAATTTATTTTGCTTCTGTACTCTTGGAGTGCATGTTATTTTGCGGCTTTGCTCTTTTCGTTCCAAATTTATTTTGCGGTGGTGCGATTTTCGTTCTAAATTTATTTTCGCGAAGGTGCAATTGATTGATAATGAGCTTTTTTTGGGAATGCGCCCGGTTCGCATTTGCATACCTACTTGATATAAGTGTACTTTATTCAATCGGGAAACGCTATATCAATTTTTCTCTATATAACCGCCACGCTAATTTTTTGCCGAGTTTTTCAAATCGTTCCAACATTTTTTGCCCTTCCTCACTTTCAAGCCGATTTTCGTTTTTATACTTTTTTAATTTGGCTTTCAGCAAACAAGCTTCTTCTAAAGCTTCACTTCTGGTTTCATTGCCTTCTCTTTTCTGCTATCCCAACGTAAATAGCGTGGATCAAGGAAATAATTATCGACATGCCGCTCACCTTCGTAATACTGCTCTTGATAAACCATCCCTTGTTCATTAAATTTCAATTCCACGATTTCCCAAGGTTCAAAGCACGACGCAATCAGAGGCGAATGTGTGGCAAAAAAGAACTGTGCTTGTGGCGCAAGTTGAGTGTAATAGTCGATAATTTCTGTTTGAATATCTGGATATAATGATCTTTCTGGTTCATCAACCAAAATAATCGTATCTTCCGTCTTCAATTGAAAAAGTGGCGTGAGCGTTAAAATAAATTGTTTGGTTCCCGTACTCCAAGCCTGATATGGGATTTCAGTGCCACTTAGAGATTGAATCTTAATGAATTTTAAATCCTCAATGGATTGAAAATCAAAAGTGGTTTTGAGGTTTAAATGAAATAGATTAAGAATAGGATTGAGTTTTTGCGCTAAGTTTTCAATTGGATTAGGATTTTCTTGTTTCCATCGCTTAAATTCAGATAGAACGCTTTCTCCTTTTTCCATACTGTCCGTAAAAGCGTTAGCCATTTGCTGACTGTATTTTAACTCTTCTACCTTGTAGTCATTGATATTTCTTAAAATATCCGTCCAAATTTCTAAAAAACTTTCTGTTTCAAAGTCAAATACTTTCCACTTTTTTTGATCTTCTTTAATTTCGATTTCAGCTTTTAAATAATCAAAAGGGTGAGTCAGTTGATTTTGATCTTGTAAAATGCGATTCACATGATCAACAATCTCGGCTGGAAAAGAAATCAGTTTATTTTTATCCACATAGAACTCTTGGATAAAATATAGGGGTACAATATTTTCGGCTTGGGAAGATTCAAATACCATTTCCAAACAATATTTCCTTTATCGAAGACTTCTATAAGTGTCTTTATGTCTTTAAAATAACCGGTTATTTGGATATTTTTCAGAAGCTGTTTTTGAGCAATCGAATTAAGGCTTGCTTGTAGACTGTCATCATGATTAGGTTTAAAGGTGGCTCCCAAAACAAGCTTGCAAATATTCAATAAACTTGTTTTCCCAGTACCACTTTGTCCAATAAAACAAATTTTATCCAAGGCTTGATCTTCTTTTTCGTGCCCTTTGGGGTAAGTCAGATCAAGCATCAGGTTTTTGAATTGGTTATAATCTTTAATGTTTATTTGAGTGATTTTCATAAAATGAATCTTTAAGTTGAATATTTAAGTGTTACAGAATTATATGATGATTTTATTGGGAAATTTTAATTATCAACTTTTATCACTTAATTTCCAAATGAAAAATCAGTCTATCTAAGGCATTATAAACAAAGGATTTTCCAGAATTATTCTGCCCCGCCAAGATTTTTAACCTGAATTTTGGCAGCTTTCAATTTTTCCAAAATTCTTTTTGAAATATATAGGACTTACGCATTGACAGATTTTAGCTTTTATGCTCTCGCTTAAATACCAAGGGTTTAATATTGTGACTGATAACTCAATTTCACATTTCGATGCGATAGTACAGCGAAGCTGTACTTGAGCGTGAGCCGAAGACCAGCGAAGCTAAATTCAGTTTTTGCGCGCAAAAACTTATTAAGTGAAAATCAGATTTTTAACCCTTTTTATATTGTGAAATATTATTTTCAACCAATTGATTTTTTTATAGAATTTACTTTTATAAATTTGTCAATGCGTAAGTCCTAATATAAATCGCATCTTAAAATCCAGATTGGAAGCAAATAACCCGAGGGAGGGCCATTGCTTTGGTTTAGTTGGGAGTTGTGATGGGTTGATCTCGCACCGCGAAACACGAAGTTTATCGATCTGGGTGGCCTACATTAACATAAGCGACGTTCGCGATTTTTCGTAAATCCGTTTAACATAAACGACGCGAACGTCTCACTCTCTTGAAAAGGGACAGACCACATTTCTTCGTCGCTTTAGCCGCTGCCATGTTATCTGCCTTGATGATGCTGAAAAGAAGCTTATCAACACTGCTTTTCCCAATATCATTGGAAGCGGCAATCACTGTTAAGCCATCAAGAATAATTTTTGCTTTTGGCAGTCGTCATAAGTGCTTAATAGTTATTTCCATCATTTATTGAATTTTTGATGGCTTTATTCTGAACAGCTGAAGGAAGTTCCAAAAAAATATGTGGTCTGCCCCCTATTTTCTTTCATGCTTTGGGAAGGTTGTTTTAAGTCTCGGTGCTTCGTTACCTATACTTACTTGAACTTTATCCTTATGTTGAATTAAATCCAGTTAGGGCAGGTTGAAGAACCAAGTGCTTATAGCGGGTCTTGTTATTCTATTAATGCCTTGGGTGTCAAAAGTGATTTACAAACACCTCACCGAATAATATCTGGCTAGAGGTAGAACTAAGGATGATAGATATTGTAACTATCGTGAATTGTTTAAAGCACTTATTTATGGAAACAGCAATTGCTAAAAGAAATAAGAGATAATATCAGTCTTGGTAATAAACGATTCACGACACAGATAGAGGCATTGACAAATCGGCGAGTAACGGCAAAGAAAGCTTCCATACCAAGGAAAATAAAAGATAATATCAACAATAATCAATTAATGTTACTCTGACCCAAATTATTAATATTAAGACTTTCTTTACGAGATGCTAGTAAAATAAAACCACTCCAAATAAGAAAAATTAATTATTCTGTGACACTTTTGATTTTAGAATATCAAATCCATTTTTTATAAGAATTGAAGATAACTTATTTTTTATGATTTCGTTTTTAATTAATACATTATATCTTAATAATTTCCTTATATTGTCAGCATATTTTTCTATGGAAAACTTTACTTGGCTAGGCCATATTTTAATTCTCAACAAAATTAATAATACCCATATAATATTCCCATCTTTAATTCTACAAGCATTTGAATATAAATAATTTATATCTTTATTGTCCAAATAAAAATGAAATAATTTTATTAAATCAGAACTTACTTCAAATTTACTATTTAATATTTTAAATATTTCAGTTAATATTAAACATTCTGCGTTATTCAGTTTTTCTTTTGAAATTTCAAATTCATTAAAAAATAGTTTTCTCCAATTCAGTTTCATGAGAAAGTTTGAGTGATTTAATTTTGTGTCAGCGGCTTGAAGGAGAGTAAGTAAACTTTTTTCAGTATTCTCACAAACACTTTTAGACAATTCTATAAGAATTTTCTTTTTTATTTCTGAATAGGAAAAATAAGAAAACTTATTTCTATTATTTAAATAGAATAAAAATAAATTAGCCTTTAGATAAAGATAATTACATTCTATTTCATCTAAAAAATGACATCTTAAACATGTATACCAGAATAATCGGAAAATATTATAGCAATTATCATCTGAGCCTTTCTTGTAAAAATGTAATTGAACTGAAGATGAATTTATTAGAGAATAGTATTGCTCTAAGTATGAACCGAAAGGTGTGGAAGTGTCTATAACTTCTGTTCTATCTATATACATTGCACCAATACTAAGTCTATGAAAATAATTTTTTTGACACAACCGTGATTTAAAAATGTCATTAATTTGATTTATTTCATTATGTTCTGGAATTTTGTCGCCAATTGCAACTAAATCAATATCTGAAAGAATTTTATCTTTGTAAAAAGTGACTTCATTTGCAGATATAGACCCTGTAAGAACCCAATCAAAATTAGAGGTTTGAGAGTCGTTTACAATTACATCTTTTAAGGATTTGCTTATCTTATTTCTAAATTCGATAAGTACACTTTTGTTATAGCTCTCAACATTATCTATGATTTCAAAATAGCAGTCTTTGAGAGTGTTTGAATTGTTAAGTTTTTTGGCATCATCCCAATTTATCCATTTAAAAGCCTTATGTTCGTATGATAATAAAACTAATTTTTGGGTAGTGAGTTTTGTAGGGAAGATTTTAATATATTTCTGATCATTGTTTGAAAGTTTATAATTAATGGCAAAAGGAAAAAAAATAGTATTAATATTCAGGTCAATATTTATCGATGTTTCTTCTTCACATTCTCTCAGAGCACATGTTAAAGAAGATTCCGATAAATCTTTTATTCCCTTTGGAGGCTCCCAAATATTGGTTTGGGAATTTAGTAGAATAAGGTATTTATTTTCATTACCATCATTATAAAACAAAAACAAACCTGCACCTGAAATTATATTTATCATAGAATTGATTCTAAATTGATTAGACTTAAAGGACATGTACCAACACCTTTTGTTATATTTGGAAGTATGTTTTTGCAAGGTAAAGTCGTGAGATTTGCATTATAATTATCAAGAATATTTATTAAACGGTTATTTGACAAATTACCTAAAGAAGATGATTTTTCGTTTATTGCAATGCAGCATTTATATATTTCACCATCATTATCAATCGTAACTAATGGGCGTTGTTTTAATATACATGAATTAATACCAATTTTACCGTTTTTCATCAAAGGAGATTCAATTCTTATTTCTGGTTTATGCTTGCCCATACATTTTTTTATTAATAGTTTAATATCTGAAAAACCAGAATTTGATTCTTGATTATTGCCTCTGCCTAAAGGTGTTTTATACAGCACTTTAAACCTTTTTATAATTTGATTAGAAAAAAGATTACCTAATATAGGATTACTTACAACGTCATCAAGAAATATATTTACCCCAATTTTGGTTTGAGGGAAATTTATTTTTGAAAGTATGTATACAAAAGATTTATAATTGTTGTATTCTTTATGGTAACTTAACCAAAGAGTAGTAGGCGGACTTCTTTTTATCCATTCTAAATTTTTATTCAATAAAGAACCGTTTGTTGTTATCGTATATGACAAGTTATTTGATAAAATACTTTGACAAATATCCCCAATATTTTCTATCAATAGAGGCTCACCACCACTGAGACGAATTTCATTTATAGAGGTGCTTGAAATTTGATTAATAACAAAATCCCAGTTATCAATTACATAACTGCTGGATTTACGGCTATATGAAGAATTATTAAAGCAATAGGCACAAAAGAAATTGCATCTCTTTGTAAGATTAATAAATATAGGACTCGTATATTGTAACATATCTTTCTACAATTGAATTATTCTTAAATAGTGTTCTTCAACTTCAGTCATATTTCTATTTGTGAATTGAAAATCTTTTTTGTTTGAGTAAAAAGAAAATATCTTTCCTTCTATATCAATCAATAAACAATTGGGATATTTATTAAGAATATGATTTAATTCCTTCATTAATAAAGGCATCATTTCTACAAAAACTTCCTTGTACCATGGTAATAAAACAACTAATTGTTCATTAATTGGAAAAAGAAAGGAATTAGATAAAGAATCGTCATTATCTAGTAAGCCAATTGATAACTCTGATTCAATAATTTTAACTTCATTAGCTAAATCCTTTAAATTAGATAATTCCGATGATATGTTTTTATCTGGAGATAAAATCAATAAATTAAACTTAGAATCAAAATTGTTTGTTAATTCTGATGAAAGTATCTTATTTTCTATATTTTCCTTGGTTCCTGTTTTAGTGTTATTTGTAATAATAAAATTATCAATAACCATAATATCAACTTGACCAGTTTCAAAAAATTGTAAACAATCATTTAGACTACGAGCAATTGGTTTTCCTTGGATATTGAGAGAAGTATTTAATAAAACACCTATTCCTGTTTTTCCTTTAAAAGCACTTATTAGGTTGTAAAAGAGTCCATTTTCTTCATATTTAACAGTTTGAATTCTTGCAGTTCCATCTATATGACAAGATGCTGGTATTAAATTTGGTTCAAGGACAGTTGCTACTATATTCATATAGGGGTATTCAGAATTTATATCAAAATACAAATTGGAATCTTCATATAAAACAGAAGAGGCAAAAGGTCTCCATTGCTCCCTTTTCTTTATTCTATTAAGTTTTTTAATGTTGTTTTTGTCCCGAGGATCAGCTAAAATGCTTCTATTTCCAAGTGCTCTTGGGCCAATTTCCATATTTGATTGACACCAACCAATAATATAACCATTGGAAATTTTACTTGCTATATTGGAGATTAAACTATCGTAATCTGAGTATTCAACTATATTATAATTATAAGACATCTGGTGTTGCTTTAGTTGTGAAGAATCAATTTTGCTACCATAACAAATATTTGAAAGAGTTGAACGTTTGAAACCTAATTCACTAGATACCAATTGAGCTGCACCTAAGGACAAACCTGAATCACCTGCAATTGGATGAAAGTAATATTTGTCGAATAAATTACTTTTTATCAATTTTCCATTTGAAACACTATTATAAAAACCACCACCAGCACAACATATATTTCTTGATGGAACCAGTGCACGTCCTTTTTGAAATAATTCTAATGTTATATTCTCAAAATGATTTTGTATTGAACTTGCAATATCCTGATGATATTGATTAAATTCACTACTATTGGTATTTCTTCGACCAATATATTTCTCAATAATATTTGTCCAGTTTTCAGCTTTTGCTATTTGTTTAGAAAAAGCATCTGATAGAAAAAATGGAGTGTTGTCATCAAAAAGAGACTGGATTAATGCTAAATATTTTGGTTGACCATAAGAAGACAACCCCATTAGCTTACCTGCTTTTTCTCTGCCTCTTAATCCTAGCCATATTGCAAAAGCTTCATATAAGTAAACATGACTATGGTAAAAAGGAACACTAAATACTTTTTTTAATTGATTTTTCTGCGCATGGCAAATACTTGCTGTTTCGTTGTCACCATAAGCATCCATTGTAATAACACAGGAGTCTTCATACTTTGATGAATAGAACGCACAGGCTGCATGTGCTAAATGATGGTTTATTCTATAAAGTTTCTCAACATTGGGAAAAATAGCGAGAAGTTCATTTTCCCATAATGATTTGTGGTAAAATCTTGAGCTAGGGTTATATGATAAGTTGTTATAAGCTTTTGGAGGCCATTTATCTGGTTCACCAACCACCGCAATAAAGCGAACTTTTTTGAGAGGAGTATTAAATTCTGCAAAAATATTGCGAATAAGTTTAGGTGAAAAAATGAAGCTACCACCTTTTATACCTGAATATTTTTCTTCTTCTGCTATGAAAATTATTTTCCCTTCATTATTTAGCAAAGATATAGATAAATCATGACCTATTAAATGTATTCCTAATATCAGTTTTTCTTTCATAAATACTCGCTGTTTTTTTCTTTTTGCTCACTTAAAGCATTAGAAATATCTTGTTTTATGTTTGTTGGCAAAAAATCGTAGTGCCAATTAGGGTCAAATTGATCATTCTTTATAGCATTGAATAATCCTTGTTTTAAGTCATTGAAGAAACCAAACTTAGTATTTTCTTCATGATTCTTAAATTCTAGTGTGTTTAAGTAAGTCGGTAGATAAAAAATGACACTATTTATAATATTTTTTTCGCCAATTGTACCTAATACATATATTATTTCGCCAATAGCATAAATATCTTTTTCAGTAGTTAGAGCTTTGTAGAGCGTTTCACACAATTCAACTAACTTTAATTCTTCGATTATCAAGGCTGGAATACATCTATATAGCCTTTCTGAGTCATCTAATTTCAATAATTCGATCAATTTATTGTTCAATTGAATTTTACTTTCTTCACTTGGTAGACTAGAACGATTAAGCAATATTTGTTTTTTATATGATACAATAGCATCAAGTAAAAACAATTCCTGACCACTAAAAAGTTTTGAAATGAGCAAGGATAGCTTATTAATATCGTCATTAGTTTCAACTCTTACTGAACGCAGTATTCTGGCCCATTCTTTAATGTTAATGTTATGATTGAATTCAAGCCATTGTTCAATTTTTATAGTATCATACTTGTCTTTAAGGATATCAAGAATACGCCTTCTTAAATATGATGTCTCATTACTTGTATCAGAAAGCAAATTTTCGTATTCAGATATTAGAAATTCAACATTTTCATGACCAAATTTTCCTAACGCTATAGCAATACTTGTTTTTTTATCAAAATCAAGTTCAGACTTATAAATAGTAATTAATTTATCTGAAATTTTCCAACGTAGCTTTGTTAATATTGTTGCAGTTTCATTTCTAGTCCAATGGGAAGAAACTTTTAAAACATTTTCTATTAAAATTTCAATCTCACTATCAGATGGTTCAAATCCGCGATCAATACAATGAACAATAAGAAAAGGATTACTTATTACAATTTCATTAAAAGGAAAGTTTTTTTTATCTACAAGTATTGAATAGGTGGCAATTGTACTTTCCCAAATGCTAGACTGACATATATTTGTAAGATGTGCATTTTCAATGTTAGAATTAATCCATTCATATGCTATAAGAAGTTCTTGAGATGATCTATGGGAAAATCTAATAGTCTTATCATCTTGATTAAATACATTTGCTCTAATTCCTATTTCCAAAAATTCTGAATACGTAAGAGCATAAAGATCAAGTTTTATTACTATATTATGAAATAAGCTTTCTCCGTCTTGCTCTCTAAAAAACTGAAAACTTCCAAATTCTCTCAAGGATAATGCAAACATTCTAAATATTTTAATTATCTTTTCTTTTAGCTTAGTTTGCTTGTTGTTGATATCAAAATGTTTTATTTTATCTATCATTCTTTCAATTCTTTGTTTTATGCTATCGTACTCATATTGGAGAATTTGTCTAATATTAATATTAATTTGTGCATCAATATTATTATTAACTATATATCTCTTTAGTAGTTGGAATTCTAAAGGCAGTAGTTCTTGTTTTATATCTTTATCAATTCGTCCATAAAGACTTTTTTGAATATCTGTTTTGGAAATCGGCATAATTATGCCTGTATCTGTAAATTTTGATTCTAAACTTTTTAGTAACCAATCTTTATCATATGGCTGACAAAAGATAATGAAATTTGCACCTACTTCATTTTTACAATTCTTTAGAAAGGGTATAAGAACACTTTTATCTTTTAAATCTTCGATTCCATCAACTAGTAAAACAAGGTTAAACTCAATTAAGAAAGATTTAATTTCATTTAGTTTGATAAAGTACCTACCTTCCTTAAAATATTTATGAAGCAATTCGATAGCCGGGATTAAACTTACATTGTAATTATTTAAAAAACCAGCGTTAAAGTAAATTGCAATTTTTTTAACTCTATCACTTTTATATTCAGTAGCTATAAAATATGAGATTCTCTTGGCGGATATAGTTTTTCCTGAACCACTTTCACCTACAATTATAATAGGATTGCTATTTTCAATAATAAGTTCTTTTAAATCAAATTTTTGCCCTCTAATATAGATATCTAGGGAAAAAAGTTCATCATAACTTGAAATAAAAGGGTCTGACTTAAAACTTTTTTTCTCTCTTTCAAGAATAGTGTTTACAAATGCATTTACGGACTGAAAAGATGAAATTTCAATTTTTTCAAATTCTGTATTTGAGATATAGTAACCGAAAATATTTCTTTTATCGGCTTTAGGAATTGGAATAAACTCAGGTTCAGAGTAATTTAATTTTGATTTTACATATTCATCTGTAAGTAACTTTTTTAATATATTTTCAAAATATAATATTGGTGTAGTAATGTATTCTTCAGAAAACATTTTCATCAAACCCATTGCAAAAGGAGATGGATTATCTTTTAACCCTCCATAAGATGTTTCTCCTTCAGTTGTGCTAGTTATTAATATTAGAGAAGAAAAATTAGGCTGAAATTTTTTTAATTCATTAACAAAAATATTCTTAAACGTAACAGGAGTTTGAAAAGTTCTGCATAAATCTAAACAAATAACTAAATGTCCTATTTTGCGATTGCAAAGCACTGACAATAGACGTGTTACTTTTAAGCCTGCTTCAATATCGTTGACTCTAGAATTATTCGAATAGATGAAAATATCTCCATCTTCCACTGAATACCCATGTCCAGATATATATACAAAAGTAACCTCACTATTGTTTAAATGAATCTTTTTTTCAAAATTATTGAAAATATTTATTAGGCTATCTGAGCTTTTTATAGATAATGGTTTTTCGAATGAAACCCATTCAGGAGTGTAACTTGATGAGTTTCTATATAAAGCATCAAATAATGAAAAAGCAGAAGCTTTGGGAGAAGTTAATGTGGGAAGATGAACGTATTCATCTCCATATATAAACAATGCACAGGCTTTCATTTTATGAGTTACTTTGTAAATTCCAATTCTATACTTGATTCAATTTTACCGCTTGCTATGAAAATTTTTCCTTCAAGAGAAAATCCCAATTTCACTGAAATCTTGGATAATTTCAATGATGAGTCCTTGTCACTATTTAAAGTATCAAGATTATAAATCAGCGGAAAGACGTTTTCTCTTAATTGAGTTTCGATTTCCGAATACTTCATTTCGATTATGTTCTTTTTTATAGTACCTTGGGAACCACCAAATTGTTCCTGTTCATCTGTTTCTTCTTCAGTGACCGTTGTAAATATTCTAATTTTATTTTCTTTATTCATAGTAAATTCCTTTATACCTTACTTGATTTATGAAAATGTCTAACCATTTCAAAGTAGCTGATAGTTTGAAAGTAGTTAATAGTTTGTTTGTAAATATAATATAAATTTTGATAATTCCTAATTCAGTATATGCAATAAAGTAAAATGTGACTTTGTTTTCTATTTCATACCCGATTTTAATCTGGATTACTACTTAGTTGATAGTTTGTTTGTAAATAAAAAATAGGGGACAGACCCAATAGAGATCGGAACACTTTTTGCCGAGGCGAAATCTACTTCAACTGTGGCCCCATTTTTGGGCCCCCGCGTTGTTCTAAAATTTTGAATCGCCCGCTGGCATTTTTGAAAAAACCTTTAAATAACAATAGTTTCAATATTATTGTACGAGCGAGGATATCAATCAACAAAATACGTCCAACTCAACGGACACTATCACAAGAGTTAAACGGGCTTATGGGGTGCTGAATGGTTATTAGTCTTGGGCCCAGTTTTCCCTTTCCACACGTATTTCTGCTGTCAGAAAGTCTAAATTATCCATATTTGAATCATTTGTCGCAAGAACAAGCTCATATCTTTTTGCAGTTGCGGCAATTAGAAGGTCCATATTTGCTATTGGTTTCCCTACTTTTCTCAGTTCAGCTTTCATTTTTCCCCAAATAGCCCAAACTTCTTGATCGACTGCAAGCGATAGAATGGCTTCTTTGAAAATTCCAATTTGTTCTATCTAAATTATATTCTTTTCTTTGTGATTTTTCGGCTCCAAATATCAATTCACCTAAAGTCGCTTCGCTCATATAAAGTGTCGTATTACTTCTAATAGAATTAATAATTTGAACAACTCTTTTTTCTTCAACAGAGCGTCTTTCAGCCGGTTTTTTTAATGCGTTAGAGTAATAAATACAATTATTGGTATCCAGCAAGTATCCATCAACTTTTTGTTTCATTTGTCTTAAACAATTCCATCAAAAAAAGGGGGATGATTATCTTTATCGAATCGTGAAGATTGAATGTTTTTAATCCATTCTTCTGAATTAGCATCCTCGTCAGGGTATGGTGTTATTTTAATGGATGCTAATATTGCTTCTCTTTGTTCTTTGTTTCGGCGCGGTAGTGGTGTACTTTGTTGTGTTATGGGAGTATTTCCTAATCTCTCAAAAATTCGCACGAGTATTTGTGGATTTTGTCTTAAAAAATGATTAAAAGCCACTTGAACATCATTAGAATTGATATGAGCAGTGTTTACATTGTTTGGTGCTGCTACATCTAAGGAAATACGAAAGTTAGAGGTGGTTTTTTGAGCAACTTTGTTCATACTTGTTATAATAAATAGTAGATAAAATGTGATCGGTTCCCTATTTTTCCACATCTAGGGATCACAGTGACATCGCACCAGCACTCGAAACACACAATAGCATTCCTCAGTCAAGCGAATCTATTGGTTGAATGCTCTTATGTAAACCACGCAGCCAACTTGGCTACGATTATCAATAGAGTCAGCAGCATAAGCCAACTCAAATAAAGCTATCTTAAAAGTGGCCTCCTTTAGTTAGTGCATGATATATAACGAACACACAACTTTGAGCCACGCGGCCCACTTGAGCTTAGATATAACTCATCAGTTATCACGTTATCAGTTATCAGTTATCAGTTATCAGTGGATGCCATACTTTATATTGAGAGGGCAATGATAAAGGATTGCCCATACCAAATTCAAGAATTTTTGCCGTTATCAATGTATCGGCAATATTTTTTAGGGTGCGTCATTCTAATAAATGATAAATAAATGTCAAGCTTTCTTTTCAAATTGTAAATATTTTTTCCATTATCCACATTTTAAGCTGGGTTATTTTCCAATGGCTGGCATTTCTTTATCAGTACACAGACTTGAGTCAACTCTCACCATAATGCTCGGGCCCGCGAAAGCCAATATAACACCCACCCTTGGTATATTTTGTATTATAACCCACTCGCCATCCGGCAAAACCAATATTGGTAGCGCAAACATAATACACTTGCTTGGTGCCATACACCTTCGTGGCCCTATAAATCAGCTATATACAGGTACTTTGATGCCCTTTGACATGCTCCCTTTAACCTTCGACAAGCTCAAAAGCACATTCTCTTCACATGTTAAAAAATTCATTGCGAGACGATTTATAACCCAAAATAAATGTCAAGGTTTTTTTCAAATTTTTTGGAAATATTTTTTTTATAAAAATGTGTCAATTTTGAGCAACACCTGACGACAACACCTCAGATTGATTCAAATCACAAAATCACGCCAATTTTTTAATTAATGTGTTTGTCATTAATAATTAATGATTAATCATTTTCACCTGCCCAGAATCAATTACAGAAAATGATTCCAGTGCCGAAGCAAGATGAGATTACAGAAAATGAGTGAATTTTCAAATCTCAAAACGTGATAGAACGCTGATATTTAGCTTCGCTGACCTTCGGTTCACGCAAAAGTTGCGCGCAACTTTTGCGTGAAATACTGATTATCATGATTTACACTGATTTTTATCAGCGGAAATCTAGAGGTACATGATTAATCAATGTTCTATCTTAAATTAATGTCGTGATCTGCAAGAATTGACTGCATAGCCCAACTTGAACTGTTGATAGGTTGGTACAAAGATTGTGATGGTAAGATGAACTGTCGGGGGAGGTTAGGAATGGGATTGGGTGGCCGTTGTCACCATTGATTGGGGTTTGTATTTGTTAGGATGGCTAAATAGAAAATGGGGCTTGCGATTTAGGAATGATTGGGTAGTGTAGTGGGTTGATCGTCGAAAAACGACGATCAACCTACTTTACACTCGTAGGCTAGGGGAATAAAACAAAATTCATTCCAACATGAGTGAAGTGAGCGTCACCTGTCAGAATATCCGTAATGCCAAGTTCTTGCATCACAACCATTGAAGTCAAATCGGTGAATGAAATATCGGGTTTATCTTGGAATTTTAGCCGTAACTTCTGAGAGGCTTCAAATCTTGAAGGTGTAATCCAAACCAAGTTGAGATAACCGTTTTATACAGCCGTCGAAATGCTTTCAAAGGCTGTCATAGCCTTCTCAATCGGCAATCGTTTGATAAGGAGAGTATAGACTTCATCCAACACATAGTCAGTCGTTATGATTGTCCCTTGTTTATTTCGCACTTCTTTGTAAAGTTTTTTGACTTGTTGATGATGCTTTTCTTTGCGATTAAAAAGATTGAACCAACCCCAAGTATCAATAAATAGTGTCATCATACTGCACCATACAACATATCATCAAGATTTTCTGAAAATGGGGCGACATCAATTATACCAATCAAGCCTAAAATCGGATCATTTTCAGGTGGTAAGGCCATTCTGTCAATTGATGTGGCAGCTTTATCGGTTTGTTTGAACTTGAGATACCGGATAAAGTTTTGCAATTCAAGCAGATAGGGACTCGACAGTTGTTCGATTTCCCGAAACAATTCTGTTTTTGTGGTTTGAGCAATTTCCATGTTTTATTTCTTTTGTAAGTAACGATTAACAAAAGTCAGTTCCGAACTTAGAACCGTTTGAAATCATATACCCATTTAACAGGATGTCAAACGTTAAATATCAAAATGTCAAAAAATAATTTTGTCAAACTGTAGTGTTCAACCGGGTGCGATTAAAAGTGCGGGGGTATTACTTATTAAGCTCAAGTCAGGTGGTGGCTCAAAACCTTTCACCACGCATTAGTTTTTTAAGCCATTTTTTAAGCAATGATGATGGACAGTCTATTTGAGATGCTCTCCCCCCACTTTTAATTTAATCGCACCTACCGTATTTATTGGCTTTGAAAAAATAAGTTCTCTATTGCCGCTGCCATGTTATCTGCCTTGATGATTTGGTGGGCAACAACCTGGGGTGTTAAATTTGAGCCAATTTATTGGTTTATTTTTCACTCTATTTTTATTCCAAATGGGGGGGATGGTGGGCAAGCGGGCGGTGAAATCTGGGTTTATTATTGAGTTCATTGTC
>Ga0164315_10000380_pt1 | contig 30449 bp, 29 predicted proteins | sample GuaBasSedimGuay6_FD_113737 | JGI IMG/M metagenome (GOLD analysis project Ga0164315, IMG submission 113737) | Subseafloor sediment microbial communities from Guaymas Basin, Gulf of California, Mexico - Guay6, Core 4569-2, 0-3 cm | ecosystem: Environmental > Aquatic > Marine > Hydrothermal vents... | reverse complement strand
GATGAGATTTTAATTTTTTTGAGACGAAGTGATGCCTTTGCATCAGTGAGTTGAGAAAGATTAAAATATCGCCAAAAGATACATTTCTAATTTTGCAGAGTTTTTTTTGCAGACACTAATTAATACTGGGCTTGGGAAATAATCATACTTTTTTATTGTCCTCTATTGATTCAAAATGCCAATAATTCAGCTTATTCTTCTATATTCCTAAGAACACATCTAAATTACGAACATTTTTAAAGATTTTTAGTACCAAAATCAGTATTATATTAAAAATATTTCGCATTTTTACAAACGCAAACTTTTTTTTAGGTATTAGTCAAAACAATCTGATATTTGAGTTTTTAACAATCGAAAAGAAAATAAACAAAGTATTAATTATATACACAATATCATGAAGAAACATAATTTTTATGCAGGCCCATCAATCTTACCAGAATTTACAATTAAAAACACTGCTGATGCAATCCTAGATTTTGCAGGAACTGGACTTTCGTTAATGGAAGTATCACACCGTAGCAAAGAGTTCGTTGCAGTAATGGACGAAGCACAGCAACTGTTTAAGGATCTTTTGAAAATCCCTGAAGGATACGAAGTTCTTTTTCTAGGCGGAGGTGCTAGCACTCAGTTTGCTATGATTCCATTTAATCTTATGAGAAATAAAGCTGCTTACTTAAACACAGGAGCTTGGGCAAATAAAGCTGTAAAAGAAGCTCGTGGATTTGGTGAAATTGATGAGGTGGCTTCATCAGCTGATACTACTTATAATTATATTCCTAAAGGATATACAATTCCTACAGATGCTGATTATTTCCATATTACGACCAATAATACAATTTACGGAACAGAGATTCATGATGACATGGATATCAGTATTCCATTGGTAGCAGATATGTCTTCAGATATATTCTCTCGTCCAATTGATATTTCAAAATATACTATTATCTATGGTGGAGCACAGAAAAACCTTGCCCCTTCTGGAATTGCGTTTATTATTGTTAAGGAAGATGCTCTTGGAAAGACCGATAACTTCATCCCTACAATGCTAGATTACAGAACGCATATTAAAGGTGGTTCAATGTTTAACACTCCTCCTGTAGTTCCAATTTTTGCTGCTTTGCAAACCTTGAAATGGTTGAAAGCACAAGGTGGTGTTGAGGCAATGTATAAACGCAATCTTGATAAAGCAGGTGTTCTTTATAATGAAATTGATACTAACCCTATGTTTAAAGGTACTGTGCTTGATAAGACTGACCGCTCAATCATGAATATATGTTTTGTAATGAATGATGGATACGAGCAGTACGAAAAAGAGTTTTTGGAGTATGCCACAGAAAAAGGGATGATTGGTATCAAAGGACATCGTTCAGTTGGTGGATTCCGAGCTTCGACTTATAATGCACTTCCAAAAGAGAGTGTTGAAGCTTTAGTAGCATGCATGCAAGAATTTAAGAATTTAAAATCATAAAGGAATTAATAAAGCACCAATATCATCGTTGGATTCGCCTTCGAATTTATTCATTTACTAATGTAAACTCATAAATTCAAAACCTCATCCGCCTCGATCTTGGCACTTTCTTAATCCCTATAAATTATTATTAATTTAAACTGAATGATAGAAAAGGGAATTTGAATTTTAACTTTGGACTTCGGACTTCTATCTTCCAACTTATTTAACCATGACAAAAATATTAATAGCCACAGAAAAGCCTTTCGCTCCTGCAGCGGTAAATCAAATTCGACCAATCATTGAGAATGCAGGATTTGAATTGGCACTTTTAGAAAAATATAGTGACAAAAGTGAATTATTAACTGCTGTTGCTGATGCTGATGCATTGATTATTCGTAGCGATAAAATTACTGAAGAGGTGATTGCTGCGGCAAAGAACCTAAAGATTGTTGTACGTGCAGGTGCAGGTTACGACAATGTAGATTTAGCGGCTTCCACAGCTGCCGGTGTAACTGTAATGAACACCCCTGGACAGAATTCCAATGCTGTAGCCGAATTGGCAATTGGGATGATGATCTTTCAAGCTCGTGGACAGTTTAATGGTAAAGCCGGAACTGAACTACGAGGAAAGAAAATTGGTATTCACGCCTATGGTAATGTAGGGCGCTATGTAGCGAATATGGCAAAGGGATTTGGAATGGAAGTGCTTGCTTTTGATCCATTTATAAGCAATGAAGCAATTGAGAAAGATGGTGTAACAGCTGTTGATTCTGCAGAAGAGCTTTATGGTAATTGTCAATATATCTCGTTGCATATTCCTTCAAATGATAAAACTAAGAAGTCGATTGGATATGATATCTTATCAATGATGCCTGCAAATGCTTGTTTGGTAAATACAGCTCGTAAGGAAGTTATAAATGAAGAAGAGATGCTGAAGCTTATGGCCGACCGCAATGATTTCACTTATTTATCAGATATTGCTCCTGATAGTAAAGATGATTTTGCTGCAAAATTTGAAGGACGTTTCTTCTTTACACCAAAGAAAATGGGAGCACAAACTGCCGAAGCAAATATTAATGCTGGTGCTGCTGCTGCCAATCAGATTGTTGGGTTTATCAAAGATAATGACACCACATTCAAAGTTAATTAATCATAATCAACTGCATATCAGTTATTATAAAATAATCTATTATTATGGCAATCATAAAACCATTTAAGGGCCTTCGCCCACCAAAAGATATCGTAGAGAATTTAGCTTCTCTGCCTTATGATGTAATGAATTCGGAAGAAGCAGCTCAAATGGCAGCAGGAAAAGAATGTTCGTTATTACATATTACTCGCTCCGAAATTGACTGTACTCCAGGCATTGATGTTCATTCAGAAGAAGTGTATAATAAATCAGTAGAAAATTTTACCAAGTTTAAAAATAATAGCTGGTTAGTAAAAGACGTAGATGCAAAGTATTACGTTTATGCTCAAACAATGGATGGGCGTACTCAGTATGGAATTGTTGGTGCTGCTGCTTGTGAGGATTATAATCAAGGAATAATCAAGAAGCATGAACTCACTCGCCCAGATAAAGAAGAAGATCGTATGATTTTGACACGTTATCTAAATGCGAATATAGAGCCTGTATTCTTTTCGTACAAAGCAGTTCCTGAAATTGATGAGATTGTATCTACTGTAGTTCAGAAGACTCCAGCTATTTATGATTTTACGGCTGATGATGGATTTGGACATCATTTTTGGGTAATCAATGATAAGCAGATTAATGTAGAATTAGAACGCTTATTTACTGAGAAAGTACCTTCTACTTATGTAGCCGATGGTCATCACCGTACTGCTGCTGCTGCTCTTATCGGAAAAGAAAAAGCTGCACAAAATCCAAATCATACTGGTGATGAAGAGTATAACTTCTTTATGGCAGTTCACTTTCCTGATAATCAATTGAAAATTATCGATTATAACCGAACAGTAACTGATCTAAATGGGCTTTCGAAAGAAGAATTTCTTAATAAGCTAAACAAGAATTTCGAGGTAAAAGAAGAAGGAAGTGAGATTTACAAGCCTGCAAAGCTTCATGAATTCTCTATGTACTTAGATGGGAAATGGTATTCTATGCAAGCTAAAGAAGGAACTTACGACGATAATGATCCTGTTGGAGTGTTGGATGTTTCTATCTTAACAAATTCAATATTAGATCCTATTTTGGATATCAAAGATTTAAGACGTTCAAAACGTATTGACTTTGTAGGAGGAATCCGTGGACTAGGTGAATTGAGTAAACGTGTTGATAGTGGGAAAATGGAGGTTGCTTTTGCCCTCTATGCTGTTTCTATGCAACAACTTATAGATATTGCTGATACGGGAAATATAATGCCTCCTAAGACTACTTGGTTTGAGCCTAAGCTACGTAGTGGCTTGGTAATTCATGCTCTAGACTAGAGATTATTTGTAAAGGAAGATTTTTTCTTTTCTTTGCCCTTTTTATGCAAAATAAAAATCCCTGTTTGGAATAACCAAGCAGGGATTTTTCTTTTCTGTTTGAAATTATACTCCCAATAAAATTATTTCACAGGAACTGTAAACTCTTTATCAGGACCATAGCTTGTGCCTACGCTATTAGTCGCATAAGCCCGAATATGGTATGTAAAACCAGGAGCTAAATTAGTAATTACTGTAGTAAAAGCACCTGTTCCAGTACCATTTGTTGATTTATTCTTAGAAGTAGTAGGGTTAGCGTTAGAATCCCAACAAACACCACGTACAGTAACATCCGCTCTTCCATCATCAGTTACATTTCCACCAGCATCCGCAGTGCCATTTTGATATGCAACTACATCAGCAGTTGTTACTGTAGCCAAAATTGGTGGATCTTCTTCTTTCTCACAGCTAGCAAACACCAAAACCGATGTAAGCATAAGCATAGTTAATAATTTCATTGTCGTTTTCATAGTGTATTTTATTAAATTAATAATGTAGTTTTTAATATTCTAATATATCATATTTGCTACTGCTAAGAAAACAAATATTTAGATATGACGCCCATAATTCTTAATATTTAACAATTAAATTCAGGCTAGGCTATTCTTTAACCAAATACTTCCTAGTTTTCTGTAGAATTAGACCATCTCTCTATGAATATTCTCCACAATACGATTTTTTAACATCTCAGCATATATATCCAATACAATTTCACGATTCTGAAAAATAATAATAGCCACAGCCTTGGTAATATTAACCGAACTTTTATTTTGTTGATTAAACTGTTTTTTTGACACCTTTGGTAGAAGTTCTTCCATAAGTTCAATACGTGCTGCGATCTCAAACCGCTTGAAAGAATCAGTCTCTTGCATTTGTTCTGCCTCCAACCATAGTATAATCTCCTGTAATAGGCGAAAAAAAGCGCTAAGTTCTTCTTTATTATGAAACTGTAGTTTAATCATCCCCTATTATCTTTAGTTTAAGTGCATAAATATACTGAAATAAACACATATAGAAATTATAAATAAATACTGCAAACCTAATATCTAACAAGGCTAACTTAACCTCCATATAGAACAACTCGTATAGAACTATGCGTAGAAACAAAGTCATTATCTTTCGCCTCCTGCAATCAGATTTTCTAAGCTTCTTCTTATATTTAAGGTTTTTATTTTCACTCCCTTGGATAACTATTTTCACATAAGCTCGTCCATCTTAACTCTAACCTATTCTACTACATTATAACTCTCAATGCTTTTTGCAAAAGTATCTCGACAACAAGAACCTGTAGGGTTCAGTTGCTCACATTTTTCGACAACTTTACTACGATAATGAGAGGTGATTTCTTCCCATGTTTGTAAGCCATGTATCTTAACTACTTCCTCTATTTGCTCTCGATCAATATTATTGCAATAGCAAATAATATTTTTCTTCGAACTTTTCTTAAACCAAATTTCTCGTCTTAGGTGTGATAAATCAAGCGTTGAATTTGGAGTATAATATGCCACATTACAATCCGTGTTCATACAGATATAGTTTTTCTGATTTCGGTCAATCAGCTGCTGACTCTCTCGATTAAGTATTGCCTTGAAGATTGTATTTGGGACTAGTTTACCCGTCCGTTTACATTCTGGACAATCAGGAATTATTAGCTCATTCTTAATATGCTCCTTCCCTATTACTTTATAATGGCCTTCATTAATTTTAGTAATAATTTCTTCTTCCGAAATTTGATTTTCATCAAATTCAATTCTTCCCAGGTCGGTAGCATGATCGATATACTTCGATTCGATACCCTTTAATTCGTTGATGGAATTGCCCAAAGAAGCTGAGCAACTTGGGCATGTCATTCCTTCAATATTTAGTTTAATAATTTTCATTCGTACCAATATTTATTTAGTTTCTTACTTTATAAGGTGTATTCTTATTTATAGAGTTTATTACCTCCTCACGAGTGGTTTTTGTTTTATCAAATTTCACCTCTGATTTTCCAGTTTTATAGTCTGTTTCGGCATCAAAAACCCCATCCACATCAGTAACTGCATGATTTACCTCAAAATTACAGGCAGGGCAAGTCATACCCTCTACATCAAGATGAATTATCTCAATATTAAGAGCATTGATAACCACCACTTCCTTATCTTGGTTGGGAAAGAAAACTCCTGAATAATACGGAAAAGCCAACATCAAAGCAGCAAAAACCGTAACCATTCCCAAGAATTTTCTAGACTGCCAGAAATTAGGCTGTTCATCAGTCTCACATGCACACTCGATCTCATCCTGCTTTACGGCTTTTAGCTTTTGATACCAAGCAAACCCAATTACCAAAATAGTAAATCCAATTAAATAAGGCCGAAGAGGTTCGAGCCATGTAAAGCTCGACGCGATTCCGCTTCCGCCAGCAACTAATGCCAAAATAGGTGTAATACAACATAGCGATGCAGCAATTGCCGTTATAATTCCCGAGCCAATTAGCGCTTTACCCGACTTTTTCTTCATAATCTTAATTTTTAACTTCATTAATGATGCTAAAAAAGCTTTCCAAAACCCCTTGATGATTCTTTTTTATAAAGTAATAATAGGTAGCTCCATCTTTTCGTACATCCAAAACATTTCCATCTTTAAGCTTTCTCAAATGCTGTGAAACCGCTGAAATAGTCATGCCTAAAACATCACTCAAATCACATACACACAGCTCTTTTTCTTCAAAAAGTAGATATAGAATTTTCATCCGAACCTCATTCCCTGCCAATGCAAGAACAGATGATAATTTTGAAATCAATTTACTCTTTGTCTCAATTCCCTCCTTGCATCTATTCAGTTGCTCTTCATCTGCAAGGACTCTTATACATACATTATCGCTCATAAATATTTATTTTATTTAAGTATTTAAGCAAATGCTAAAATAATGTTTTTATATAGACGCAACTCTTTTATAAAACTTACAAAAGAGCTACAAATAAAAATTTGAATTAATTAATCCGCCCAACGGCACAGCTTACATAGGATTTTGCCACAGAAAAGCCCGTATTATGGCCCGCCTCGGGATAACCCAATTTGTTAAGTTTATTTTTGAACATCGTAATGGTTTCATCGGTTCCCTCGAAGGAAATCTCAACCGTGGAATCCTCCACATTCACATTTACTTGTTCTACTTCATTAAATTTTTCCATACCCTTAGTAATGGTGTTTGCACAACCGTGGCATTTTAGGTTTTCAATCTTTATTATTGTTTTCATAGGTAATTAGGTTAGAAGTCGGAAGACAGAAGCCCCCCCTTCAACTACGCTCAGGACAGTATTCAATCTTTCAACCTATTATTAATTTATTTATAGCAGGAAGCTTTGGACTCAATGTTTTCGAACTTCCCTCTTGTGTCTTCGGGCTATTCACTACCGCATTTTCCTGCTTCACATTTCATATCAGATTTTTCCTCTTTCACAGTTTTCTTCGAATCCATATTCTTCATTTCCTCATCGGTCATTCCCTCACTTTCGGCTGAGCTTGTCGAAGTCGAGCTTGTCGAAGGCCCCATATCCATACCGGGCATTGTATTTACTTTACCCCCGTCAGCTGACGGATTCATCATACTCGGCTTTCCAGCCAACTGTGCCGAGGCGTCAATCTTAAATACGCCATTAGTAGCAATCTCTTCGCCTTCCATCAATCCACTGGAAACCACATAGAAGTTGCCTGCCTCAGGGCCTAATACAATCTCTCGATAAAGGAAAGAAGACTTTTTACGACTGGGAATTTTTACATAAACCACTGCACGTTTTCCAGTCCAAAGAATGGATGATTTAGGAATCAGTAACGCATTGCTTTGCTCGGCAATCTTCGATTCCAAAATTCCATTGGCAAACATCTCGGGCTTAAACTTTAAGTTAGGATTATTCATCTCCACTCGCACCTGAGCTACACGAGTACTTGCATCGATAAACGGATCGATATAAGTTACTTTTCCTGAGTATGTTTTCCCTGGTAATGACTGCATTGTAAAGTTAATCATATCTCCTTTCTTAATCCAAGGCAAATCACTTTCGTATGCATCAAACATCACCCAAACCTTTGTCAAATCAGTAACTTCCAAAAGCGACATTCCCTCTTTCACATAGTCACCAATGGCCACATCGCGGCGTGTTACGGTTCCCGAAATGGGCGAAAGAATATCGAAATAGATTTTAGGTTCTCCATTATTTTCAATATCATCAATCTGCTTATCAGTCAAGTCCCAAAGTTTGAGCTTACCTCTTGCCGCAGTATAAAACTGAGGATTATCCTTTTTGTATTTTGAGGCCTCCAATAGCTCACGTTGGGCAGTGATTAAATCAGGTGAATAAATGGTAGCCAATTTCTCCCCTTTTCTCACATTCTGGCCTTTATAATTCACAAATAATTTCTCAATACGACCACCAAAACGAGCAGTAAGCTGTGCGATATTTCGCTCATCGGCTTTTACTTTTCCTAAAAGGAATAATGATTTGTCAGGCATTCCACGCTTTACCATTACGGTTTGCACATCAGCTAATTTCATTGCCGATTCCGACATTTGAATTTCGTTAGGATCACTTGCTTCTTCGTCTGAGCCCCCATCGTCGGCAGGAATTAATTCCATACCACAAATTGGGCAATTTCCTGGCTCGTCCATACGAATCTGTGGGTGCATAGAGCATGTCCAAATGATTTCACCATTTTCGGTTATTTGTTCCAATTCGTGATCGTGTCCATCGTGGTTTTCCTCGCTGGTGCCAAGGGCAAATTTGCCAATGGTAAGCCCAATGATTAGAGCTGCTGCTATGATTATTAGGTCTCTTTTACTGAATTTTGTCTTCATGATAATGTTGTTTTCTTGTTTCTGGTTTTGTCACAGTTTTTGCCGAGCAAAAACATGTGCCAAAACCTTTGTTTATTTATCTTTTTGCCACGGGTTATCACCCGTGGCTACCAATATTTTGCCCCTATGGGGCAATCTATCAGATATCTATCTTTATCGTCCTATCAAGTATTCCAAAAACGCAATAGCAGCTTGTTTATCCGCAAGGGCTTTCTGGGTTTCTAATTCGTACTTCAATAAGTCCTTTTCCATGCGCAATACTTCTTCGAAATTGCTTCCATTGGATTGGTATTCGCTTTGCAAAATGCGAATGGCCTTTTGAGCCAAACTACTTTGCTTAGCAAATAAATCTACCCTTCGCTTAGCATCCAAATAATCACTCCATGTTTTCTCAAAAAGCGTTTCCAAAGCATTGGTTTTATCTGCTTTTTGGTCTTCGGTAACTTGCTGCATCAAAGCGGCTTCTTGGATTGCTCCATTATACTTTTTTCGATACATGGGAATGGTAATTCCTACCTTAACAAAAAGGGCATCTTTGCCACTATTGACACCCAAGCCATTGTCGCCAATGCCAATATAATCGGCACCTAATAGGATGTTTGGTGTGCCTTTTTTCTTGGCTACTGTCTCCTGATTTAGGTATGATTCCATCTTATAATCGAAATTGCGTAGTTGGTGATTATTAGTCTTTAAGCTATCCATTGCGGCTTGAAATTCCAATGAGAAATCATTAGCCCAAAGTGAATCTGGAAGGTTGATAACCGCATTATTCTTAACATTTAATAATCGGTTAAACTTCACTGTATTTACCACCCACTGATCGCGGAGATATAATAGTTTATTTTCCAAATCAGCCAATTGCATTTCCACTCTCAACTCGTCCACTGCCGAAGCTTTTCCTGCCTCTATTTTTATCAAGGCTAAGCTTTTGAAGGTTTCCAATATTTGAATATTCTTCTTGGTAATACGCTGGCTTTTCTCAATATAATACAGCTGATAATAAGCTGATTTTACATCAAGGAATAATTGTGACTTGGCATCCTCGAATACTTCGTAATTAGACTTTGCTCGATGTGTGGTCATGCTTTCTTGATTATTTAAAGTACCAAACCATGGGAACATTTGACTGTAAGACAGTTTGAAAGTTTGTGGTCCGTTCCGGGTTTCTACAGGCAGTATAAAATAACCGAAGGCAATTTGTGGGTCAGGCAAACTTGCTACTTGGTCCACGCGCTGTAAGGCGGCCATATAATTATTGAATTGGTATTTTAGGCCGGGGTTGTTCTCAGCGGCAATTTTAAGGTAGTTATTGAGGTCATCCTGAGCTGTTGCCGTTATGGATATTAACAATAATAAGCTTACAGCTATTGTTTTGACTATTTTCGGATTCCTCTGGAATATTGATTTTACCATTTGCTTGACATTGTACGCCGTCGGCTTTTTGCTTAACTTACTATCCACGGGATAAATCCCGTGGCTACCAAGATTTTGCCCCGATGGGGCAAGCTTCAATGTATCCATATTTGACGCTGATAAAGTTCCCATTTGTATGCTATTATTAGTTTTCATCTTTCACCTCCATTTCATTATTCGTTAACGGGTTCTCATCGTTTGATAAAACTTCAACATTTGCCTTTGGCGACTTATTCTTCTTTAATAATTGTTCTTGCCAAAAGGAAAATAAAACAGGAACCACAAAAATGGTTAGCGTTGCGATTACCATTCCACCAAAGATTGGGATGGCCATTGGAACCATTATATCAGAACCTTTTCCGGTGGAAGTAAGCACAGGTAACAGGGCAATAAGTGTAGTAGCAGTAGTCATGATGGCCGGACGCACACGTTTATTTCCAGCTTCCAAAACACTTGCTCGCACTTCTGCCACTGTTGCTGGCTTCTTTTCTTCAAAAATTTGTTGCATATAGGTACTAATCAGCACTCCATCGTCGGTTGCGATACCGAATAAGGCGATAAAACCTACCCAAACGGCCACACTCAAATTAATAGGTGCGATTTGAAATAAGCTTTGAATATGAATATCACCAATGGTGAAATTCAAAAACCAGGGCTGACCATATAACCAAAGCATAATAAAGCCGCCTGAGAATGCCACAAAGATTCCTGTAAATATCAAGCTGGCTCCAATAACGGAACGAAACTGGAAATACAGAATCAAAAAGATGACCAATAGTGCAATCGGGATTACAATCAGCAATCGCTTAGTGGCACGAATCTGATTTTCGTAGTTTCCAGTGAATCTATAATTGACTCCCGAAGGAATAACCAATGTTCCATCAGCAATTTTCTTATCAAAATACTCCTGGGCATTTTCCACTACATCTACCTCAGCATATTGTGGTTTTTTATCGAAAATCACATAACCCACCAAGAAAGTATTTTCACTTTTAATCAACTGAGGGCCACGTGTATATTCAATGCTTGCCAATTCGCCCAAAGGTACCTGTGCACCTGATTTTGTGGGAATAAGAATGGTTTTCAAATCATTGGGATTATCCCGGTATTCACGCGCATAGCGCAAACGAATGGGATAACGCTCGCGACCTTCAACGGTGGATGAAAGCGTCATTCCACCAATGGCCGAACTAATATTCTCTTGAAAATCTTTAATGGTAATTCCATAACGAGCGATGGCTTTACGATTGATTTTGATTTCGATGTAGGGCTTTCCTACCACACGATCGGCAAATACAGAACTTGGCGAAACGCCCTCCACATTCTTCAATAGTTTCTCAATATTCAAACCTACTTTTTCGATGGTTTCCAAATCAGGGCCAAAAACTTTGATTCCCATTGGGGCACGCATTCCTGTTTGCAACATCACCAAACGTGTTTGAATGGGCTGCAATTTAGGTGCTGAGGTTAAACCTGGAATCTTCGAATTACTTACAATCTCTTTCCAAATATCATCAGGCGATTTTATATGGTCGCGCCACTGACGGAAGTATTTTCCATCCTCATCTTCTACTAATTCTTCTTTGGTAAAGGCACGGAATTTATCTTCCTTTGGATTATAAGTTGTACCATCAGCCAATACGTAAGCACCATCATCATCGGTTTTGAAACGCATACGGTAGCCACTTTCATCCAGAATATATTCGGGCTTATAATTAATCACATTCTCATACATAGAAATAGGTGCAGGATCCAAAGCCGAATTTACACGGCCCCATTTTCCTACTACATTATCTACTTCGGGAATGGAATTTACTTTTTTATCTACCAATCGAATTACTTCGAGATTTTCTTCCACGCCTGAATGCGGCATAGTGGTGGGCATAAGCAAAAATGACCCTTCGTCTAATGAAGGCATAAATTCTTTACCAATTCCGGGCATTGTTTTATCAATGGATTTCCAAACGGCAGTTTGACGTACTACATTTGGCATAAACCCAAACATATTATCAAAGCCTTGCCAAGCTGTAATTCCAAATACAATTACAAAAATAGGGATGCTTAGAAATTTTACTTTATTGTTCAACGACCATGTGAGTATTCGTGGATATAAATATACTATTCCACTTAAAAGGCCCAAGACTACAGCAATCATAAAGCCCACAAAAACAAAGTTATATAGCTCTGAATTTTGCGATCCCAATGGTATCCATTCTTGGTTTAGGAATTTCACTACTACTAATAATATGACAGCAATATTGATAAAATTAACTAAGTTTTTTCGACTTTCTTTCCAACGATAAGCGAAGAAATTATTGAGTGCAATGGCCACAATAGCAGCTGCAAGGAAGTATTTTCCAAAGAAAATAAAACTTAAACCAGCGGTTGCCAATGCAATATTAAGCGCTTGACGTACTTTCTTTCGATCCACTTTTATGGAAAATATAAAATGTGCCAATGCAGGAATAATCACCAAACCGATTATCATAGCGGAAAGCATTACAAATGTTTTGGTGAAAGCCAATGGGCGGAATAATTTACCCTCGGCAGCTTCCATTGCAAATACTGGCATAAAACTTATAACAGTTGTAGCAATGGCCGTAATAACAGCAGGTGCTACTTCAATGGTTGCGGTGTAAATCACCTCCAAAAGGTGTTTGCCTTTGGCTCCCACATTTTGGGGCAGGGAAATATGTCGGATGATATTTTCAGTAAATACCACACCCACATCCACCATTACACCTATGGCAATAGCAATTCCCGAAAGAGCCACAATATTAGCATCGACACCAAATTGTCGCATTGCGATAAAGGTCATCAATACTCCGATAGGCAATAGGGAGGAAATTAGGAAAGAGGCACGCAGGTTAAAAACCAATATTAACACCACGATAATACTTATTAAAAGTTCCAGCGACAAAGCCTCTTCCAGAGTTCCCAATGTTTCGTGGATTAAACCTGAGCGGTCGTAAAATGGAATGATACTCACTTTTGAGACTGTTCCATCAGTTAATGTTTTGGAGGGCAATCCTTTTTCTATCTCCGTGATTTTCTCTTTCACATTATTAATCACTTCCAAAGGATTAGCACCATAACGGGCAACTACAACACCTCCTACTGCGTCGGAGCCACCCTTATCTAATCCACCTCGGCGCGTGGCAGGTCCAAACTGCACTTTGGCCACATCTTTAATACGGATGGGTGTATTATTTTTAACGCTAACGACCGATTCTTCAAGATCTTCAAGCGATTTTACATAACCCAAAGCTCGAATCAAATACTCGGCACGATTGTACTCAATGGTTCGTGCACCTATATCCAAATTACTCTTCTTTACCGCGCCTATGATTTGCGAAATACTTACGCCCGCAGCTTTCATGGCATTAGGGTCGATATCAATTTGATATTCCTTAATATAACCGCCAATGGAAGCTACTTCGGAAACACCTTTGGCCGAAGTCAAGGCGTACTTCACATAGAAATCTTGAATGGAACGCAGTTCTTGCGGATCCCAACCACCAGCAGGTTTGCCAAACGAGTCACGACCTTCGAGGGTGTGCCAATACACTTGACCCAAAGCCGTGGCATCAGGACACAATGCAGGAGTTACTCCCTTGGGTAATGTGCCCGCTGGAAGCGAGTTTAGTTTTTCCAAAATCCGACTCCGACTCCAATAAAACTCAATTCCTTCATCGAAGATTAAGTAAATACTAGAAACACCAAAAATGGAATTGGAACGAATGGTCTTTACACCGGGAATTCCCAAAAGTGCAGTAGTCAAAGGATAGGATACTTGATCTTCGATATCCTGAGGGGACCGACCGGGCCATTCGGTATATACGATTTGTTGATTCTCCCCAATATCGGGAATGGCATCCACAGGTACTGGGTCACTTGGTAATATGCCCGTATCCCAACCAAAAGGTGAAGTAACCAATCCCCACGAGATTAAGCTTACTAATAACAGTACGGTCACTAGCTTATTTTCGAGGAAGAATCTTATGATTTTGTTTAACATAGTTTTATGTGTTATTGTGGCAATGGGTTGAAGTTGATATCAATTTTTGAATACCATTACATATTCCTAATTACACGATGCATTTTCTCATTGATTTGCTCTGCGATGGCTTTCATTTCATCATTGTCGATACCAGACACCAGAGCGATAGGATTGATGATGGCGATTTCAGTTCCACCTTCTACTTCTTGCAACATTATATTACAAGGTAGAATCGTTCCTATTTTATCTTCGGCCTCAATAGATTTTAATGCGAAAGCGGGATTACAAGCCCCCATAATTCGGTAGGGACGAAAGTCCACGTTCAACTTTTCTTTTAATGCCTTATCCACATCGAATTGTGTTACAATTCCAAAGCCCTCTTTTTGAAGTTCTTCTGTGATATTGATTGTGGTATTCTCTAAATTTTCTTTTACTGTTGTATTGATATAATATTTCATTTCTCTATGTGTTGCGCCTTTCACAAAGCTATAATCTCATCGTTGGTCTCAATTTGCGATTAAGTCATTTACTAAGGTAAACTCCTTAATCTCAAATTTTCGTCCGCCTCGACCTTAAAGCTTTCTGAAATGCTTATTCTTAATTTGTTTTACATTCTCTAATTCCTAAATATTTTAGAGAATCAACAACGGAAAGATTGTATCAAAGCCAGTCGGCGACTGACACTTAGCGCGGGTGGACTACTATTGGTATAAGTATGAAATGCTAATTGAAAATCATTTGACTCATCAATAAGTAGGGCATTTGGAAGAATCATAAAATCCAATACAGGATTTAACTCTAAGGAGTGCTCCACCACGAAATTTACACTTAAATGCACATACTCGGTTTCAATTTCGCACATTCCACATGCATTATGATTCGAGTCAGAAGAAGTCATTTCGCAACCACATTCGTCAATTGCATCTATTTGAGTGGAAACCAGGTGGTCACCACAATAGTGCTGCGTTACCGTAAATCCCACGATGGTGGTCAATAGGTAAAAGGCAAGGATAATATGTGCTGCTTTCTTTAACATGGGGCAAAAGTAAGCCAGCCTATTTAGATAGAGTTTACATAATTATTGATGAAACTTATATGATTGTAAAAAAATAAGGTAAAAAGTAGTAAGAAATAGTAAAGAATAGTAAAGTATGCTGAGGCTCAAAAGCTTTCTAAATTCTTTTACAATCTCTTATCAAACCACATCCAAAGTCTGTCGACCTTGAGTATCTTGCTTTTTGTATTGTGAGGGAGTTTTGCCAGTAAGCTTTTTGAACTGATTGCTGAGGTGCTGAACAGAGCTGTAATTGAGTTGATAAGAAATCTCAGAAAGCGTAAGCTCGTTATAGGAGAGGAGTTCTTTTACGCGTTCAATCTTTTGAGCGATAATATATTTCTCGATGGTTGTATTTTCTAATTCGGAAAATATACTTGTGATGATGGAGTAATCTTTACCCACCTTTTCGGCAAGATAATCGGAGAAGTTAATTTTAAGATCCAACTCACCCGAATGGTGAATATAAGAAACAATAAGTGCTTTAACTTCGGCTACCAATTGTCGGTTTTTATCACGGATTAGTTCAAAACCAATCTTCCGTAATTCTTCATCCAATACATCTTGATCTATCTTAGATTTGTCAATATTAATACTTGCTTTACCCAAAACAACTTCTGAGAATGGAATTTCCAATTTAGTTAAAGTGTCCTTAACCGCTGTAACACAACGGGGACAAACCATATTTCGAATAAATAATGTTTTGGAATCCATTAAGCAAACTTAGTGAGTTTTTTCAAGAAAAACAAGAGGCTATTTGGAGAGTTTCAGAATCCTAAATGCTCCGCGAGCTACAATTAGAAACACTAAAGTACCAATTACTAAATCAGGATATTTAGAGCCCGTTAGCAATACTAATACACCCGCGGCAATTACCCCAATATTCACAGCAATGTCGTTAGAAGTGAAAATCATACTTGCCTTCATATGCACCTGATTGCTTTTTGATTTTTGCAAAACATAAAGACTAAACGCATTACCTAATAATGCAAATGCCGATATATAAATCATATAACGGTAATCGGGCAAAAGTTCGGGACTTATAAAACGGCGTATAATTTCGAACATACCAAAAGCAGCCAATGATAATTGTAAGTAACCACTAATTTTAGCAACTCTCTTTTTTCGTGAAAGCGCGGAACCAACAGCCCATAGGCTAAGCCCGTAAACCATTGAGTCGGCAAGCATATCGAGTGAATCAGCAACTAAGGACATGGATCGAGAGATAATTCCCGTTGTCATTTCAAGAATAAAAAAGCCAAAGTTGATTGCCAAAACAATCCACAAAAGTTTCGACTGTTGCTGATTATCTTCTTTACTTCCTTCCCATTCAACAGGCTTTATTGCTTTGAACTCGGAACCCAAATCAAGATCTCTTAAACGATGGGTTATTTCATCATTTTCCTCTGAATGGACAACATATAAAATACGCTCTTGAAGATCAAATTTCAGTTCTTTAATTTCTGAAAGACCTTCTAACTTCATTCGAATCATTACCTCTTCCGAAGGACAATCCATTTGGCTAATATGGTATGTAGAACGAAGCATTTCTATCCTTTTTTCAAGACAACATTAAGCGGAATAAACACGCCAACTTTTAATCCTAATTCCAATTTTTCAGTTGGAGTAAAAAGAAAGACGAAGAGATTCCCAATATTACTCAATTTGATATTAGGACCTGTTTGAACAAAGAATTTCTCGTTGGTAAAATTATACTCTGCCGCCAAGACCCAAGAAACAGGGACCTTATGATCAAATCCTATAAACCAATACTCATTGAAATTGTAAATGGCATTTACTGCGGCTGTATATCCCACCGATGTGTAAAAACGCTTATGAAATAAAGCCCCCACTTCTCCATGCAGCAATACACGTTCGTTTATTACACCACCTTGCTGATAGATTATTAATGGATTTACGCGAACGCCTGTAATGATGCGGTATTTCTCTGTTGTATTTGTTGTTTTTTCCTGTGCATTTGCAATAAATGAAAACAGTAGAAAAACCGTTAATAAGCTATATCGTATTATATTATTCATTTTCAATATTTTTTACAATTATTATTTTTATTTTCTTGCACAATTACAATTACCTGAACAGCTTCTCTTCCTACTATTCTCTGTTGAAGTTCCTTCACTATTCTCGACTGCACTTAAAAATTTATAAATCGAAGATTTTTCCTCAGAAGATAGGTGAGAAAAAGAAGGCATATAGCATGGTCCCATATTTAATATATTAGTGAATGATTCAAAGGAAATATCCTTATTAACTCCACCTAAATTAGCAGGAGTTCGTCCCCAATCTTTACGACCAGTTGGTGTTGCATCATTTTCAGAAATTTTATGACATGAAGCGCAGTTAGCCGTAAAAAAATAACTCCCTTTTTCCTGAGGACTTTGTTTGGTCTCGATAGAAACTTTTGTGTTTTCGCCAAATAAAAAACCTGTAATCGCTACTCGATCTTGCTGCGAAAGATGGGCAAATGAAGGCATTACACCTCGACCTGTTTCTAATAATTTATTAACCTCCTCCTTACTTAACTTACTTTCTATATTTAATAATGATGGGAAAGTTGGAGGTTTACCTTGTAATTTTTCTCCATGACAAGACGCACAGTTCTTCTGAAACAAATCATTTCCCGTTATCGATGACATTGAAATCCCGTCCTTTGGTTGTTCAATAAATCCATATGTCAGCACTATGCCAACAATAAAAATAATTAATACAGTTTTTTTCATATCCTAACTTTAATTTATGAAGCAAAACTAAATCAAAGCTAGTGCAACATTGTTGCAAATATATTTAGAGGAACATCCTTAAAAGTGCTACTCGGCGGAAGGAATCATAGGAAAAAGAGACAATAACTCTATCGTTTGCAATTGGCACAGAGACCTTTCACCACCATATTCACTTGGTCCAAGCTAAAACCCACGGGCAAGTTTACGGTTGGCACAGGAATATCAGTTAAGCAAAAGGTGTTTTCACATTTTGTGCAATAAAAATGCACATGCAAATCGCTGGGATTACATTCGCAAGTATCTTGGCAAACTGCGTATTTAACGGAGCCTGTACCATCGTCCACCGAGTGAATCAGCTTCTTCTCCTCAAATGTTTTCAGTGTACGGTAAAGTGTAGATTTATCTGCGTGGGCAAATTCCTCTTCGAGTTTACTTAAACTAATAGCCGACCCTTTATCGATTAACACTTTGAGCACCAGTTCGCGCATAGCAGTAGGACGAATTCTTTTAGATTCTAATTTATTGTCAATTTCATTATTCATATAAAAATTCTTAATTAGCTATAATACCCATAGGATAAGGAATATCAAAACCTTCGCTATAAGCTCCTTGTCCTAAAACAGGGAATACATAATCATATTGAACATTCTTTAAACTATCAGTATAGGCTTGATGTTTAGATCTAACTTTTTTATTGGTACATTGGGCAGAAGCACTCTAAACCAATACAACAGTAAATAGTGTTAATAATGCAATTAATAAGTATCCTTTTCTCATAATCAAAACTTTAAGTTTTTATACATTTATTTAATTCTTGTATTTATAAAAATCACCTAATATTACTCAAGCTATATTTCCATTAACGTAGTCCATTCCCCTAGATATCACTTTGTAAAAATCTCACACAAATATATACAAACGAGCTTGATAAAACCACTTTTAATTAATGCTCATGCTCCGTTTCCTCCTTTTTCATATCTGCTAAAAGGTAGTAAGCTGCATTTAACACAATCTTAGTATTTTTAGGTAAAGTCTCTATTAGTTTCACCTCAGTATAACCATCATCTTTTGATCCTATCATCACCTCTACCATCCTGAAAGTCATCTTTTCCGAATGCTCCTCATGCTCAGCCTCCTCAGCTTCATGCTTGTGACCTTCATGGCTTAGCTCTTCAGCCTCATGGCCATGATCTTCGTGATCTTCCTCTTCTACTTCATGATTATGACTCTCTTTATCAGAATCAAGTAAAACAAATATATAAGATTTTGTTCCTTCATAAACTATAGCATCGTCAGGCAATGTTTGGGTATATTTCTCATCAGTATGCAAATGTCCAGTAATATACATTCCTGGAATCAAATCCTCCTTAGATTCATTGATATTACTATGCACATGAACAGCCCTTGTATTTGCTGCAAACTCTTTTCCTATGGCAAAAATGATTGCAGTAAATTCCACATCAGGATGGTTAGCAACGGTAAAGTGAATTGTCTGGCCTTTTTCAATTAAATGCACATCCTTTTCATAAACCATAAAATCGGCATGAATTGCACTGTTGTTAGTTATTTCAAAGAGTTTATCATTAGGTCCAACAAAACTTCCAATTTTCACATTTATCTCATTTACATATCCATTGATAGGTGAAATTAAACGAATAGTATTGGAGATTTTTCCTTTTTGCACTTCCTCTGGCGAAAGATTCAATAGCAATAATCGAGAGTGCAAACCTTGATATCGGGCTTTGGCTGTAAAATAATCTGCCTTAGCTTTTTGATAATCTTTGTTAGATCCTGCATTGCTCTCAAACAATTCTTTCTGACGCTTATAATCTTGCTCCAAATATTCCAAACTACTTGCAAACTCCGCATACGACTCTTGTAAAGAAATAAAATCGGGATGCTCCAATAAAGCCAACACCTGCCCTTTCCGCACTTTATCGCCATGAAAAACCTTAATTGCTTTCACATTTCCACCAATCAAAGTAGTAATCTCCGCCTTATTATCTGGCGAAACTTCCAGCTGGCCATTTACCTTAACCACGGTGGTTAAGTTTCGCATTTGAAAGCCACCTAATTTCAGGTTTAGCGCATCGCGCTGTTGTTTATTTAATCGCACCTCTTCGGGGCCTCCATCTTCATGATGATGCTCTTCTTCTTTATCTACATTCTTATTATTGCTTTCACAAGCCACAAATAATAGGGCTGTTAGAATTAAACTTATTATCTTTTTCATATCTTAAAATTTTTCTTTTTCATTCGTATTTATCCATTGGTATAAAACTGGCAATACCATTAAACTCAAAAATGTTGCACTTATCATTCCACCGATAACTACAGTTGCTAGTGGGCGTTGCACTTCAGCTCCTGCTGAAACGGATATTGCCATAGGCAAGAATCCTAGAATATCAGTTGAAGCCGTCAATAATATTGGTCGAATTCGACGAATGGAACCTTTTTTAATAATCTCATTAATCTTTAGTTTTCCTTCTTCTTTCAATTCATTGAAACCGCTAATAAGCACCAAGCCATTGAGTACAGCTACACCAAAAAGCACAATAAAACCAACACCTGCCGAAATACTGAAAGGCATATCGCGCAACCAGAGTGAGAAGATTCCACCCACAGCAGCAAAAGGAACAGCCATATAAATCATTAGCGTTTGCTTAAATGATTTGATGGCAAAAAACACCAACATAAAAATCAGTACCAAAGCCAAAGGAACAACAATCATTAATCGTTGTGTGGCTCGCTCCAAATTTTCGAAAGCTCCTCCATAACGGATGTAATAGCCACTTGGCAGTTTTAATTTAGCATCTAAAACTTCTTGAATTTCATGTACCAAAGATTTCACATCACGATCCCCTACATTGATTCCCACATAGGTACGTCGATTAGTATTATCCCGACTTATTTGCATGGGACCTGGTTGATAACTGATATTAGCAATTTCCTTCAATGGTACTTGACCACCATCAGGTAGATTCACATAAATATTGCGGATATCCTCTATACTTTTACGATGCTGTTCATCTAAACGAACCACCAAATCAAACATTCGTTCGCCCTCATAAATTTGACCAGCCACTCCTCCGCTAAAGGCAGTTTCCACCAATGTATTTAGTTTATTGATATTTATTCCATAGCGACCAAGTTTATTTCGATCGTAGATTATGGTCATTTGAGGTTGTCCTTTTGTGGCCTCTGCTTTAACACCTTCTACCCCATTAATTCCTGAAACCAAACTGGCAATTTCCTTTGCCTTGGCAGCTAAAATATCCAAATCATCACCATAAAGCTTTACGGCCACATCCTCACGAATTCCAGTAAGCAATTCATTGAAACGCATTTCAATGGGCTGCGTAAATTCATAGTTAATCCCAGGAAATACGCTCACCTTTTTCTTCACCTGATTTATTAAATCTTCTTTCGAGCTAGCCTTTTTCCATTGGTCTTGGGGCTTGAGTATCACAAATATATCGGCAATATCCATGGGCATAGGATCCATAGGAAGCGTTGCTACGCCTATTCGTGCTTGAATACTTTCCACCTCATCAGGGAAATTTTCCATAACAATCTTACCCAATTTATCGGAGGCCTCACGCACTTCGGTCAGCGAGGTTCCTGGTTTTAGAAATGCCTGAAAAGCAAAATCGCCCTCATCGAGTTTGGGCATAAACTCCGCTCCCATTCTACTAAATATAAACCCACCAAAGGCTAAGAAAATCAATGCGACTACTATTACCAATTTACCTTTCCGCAAAGCCCAATCAATAATAGGACTATAGATTCTTTCAAGACCCAAAATTATTTTATCTCCAATATTCTTTTTATCCGTTTTTGGAGGTTTCAAGAATGTTGCTGATACCATCGGAATATAGGTCAAGCTCAATAACATCACACCCAGAACTGCAAAACCAAAGGTCATGGCCATAGGCTGAAACATTTTTCCTTCCACACCTTGCAAAGCAAGAACAGGAATAAACACAATTAGAATAATCAATTGGCCAAAAAAAGCGGAATTCATCATTTTCGATGCAGATTTATAAGCAATCTCATCTTTCTCTTTTTGATTAATTTGCTTACCAATCAATCCTTTACGATGCAAATAGAAAATCATACTTTCGACGATAATCACAGCGCCGTCAATTAATATTCCAAAGTCTAAAGCTCCCAAGCTCATGAGATTTGCCCATACACCAAAGAAATGCATCATGATAAAAGCAAATAATAAAGCAAGGGGAATAGTTGAAGCTACAATCAAGCCTCCACGAATATTGCCAAGGAAAATCACTAATACAAAAATCACAATCAAAGCTCCAAGAGCAAGGTTTTCAGCTACGGTTGTGGTAGTGCTTTTTATCAATTTACTACGGTCAAGAAATGGAACAATCTTCACTCCTTCGGGCAATGATTTCTGAATCAATGCCATGCGTTCTTTCACACGCTGAATTACTTCATTAGAGTTTTCACCTTTGAGCATCATTACAATTCCACCCACAGCTTCCCCCTTACCATTACGAGTAAATGCGCCATAGCGAACAAAACTTCCAAACTTTACTTCGGCCACATCGCGTATAAAGATGGGCTGACCATCGATATTGGCAACCAAAGTATTTTTAATATCATCCATCGAGCGCATTAAGCCCTCACCACGAATAAAATTGGCTTGGTGATTTTTCTCAATATACGCACCACCTGTATTTTGATTATTTTTTTCGAGTGTCTCAAACACATCGGCTACAGAAATCCCCATACTTCGTAATTTATCGGGATTCACAGCTACTTCGTATTGCTTGCTGCGACCTCCAAAGGAATTTACCTCCACAACACCAGGCAACATCGCCATTTGTCGCTTTACAATCCAATCTTGAATGGTACGTAGCTCCATATCATCGTATTTGGCTTCAAAGCCAGGCTGCACTTCCAACACATATTGATAAATTTCGCCCAAACCCGAACTTATGGGCGCCATAAATGGTTCGCCAAAGCCTTCGGGGATTTTCTCTTTTACTTCGACAAGAGCCTCACTTACTAATTGCCGAGGCAAATAAGTACCTGCCTCATCTTTAAATACAATCGTAACCACCGAAAGCCCAAAGCGCGAAACACTTCGAATCTCTGTCACATCAGGCAGATTAGCTACCGCCAATTCTACTTGATAGGTTACAAATTGCTCGATATCCTCTGTCCCCAGATTTGGGGCAGTTGTGATTACAAGCACCTGATTATTGGTTATATCAGGCACTGCATCTAAAGGCACTTTGGTCATGGAGTAAAAGCCACCGATAATTAAACCTATGGTCATCAGCCAAACAAGTGCTTTGTTCTTAATTGAAAATTGTATTATACTATCTATCATGTTATTTAGTTTTGTTTTAAGGTTGGAAAGCTAGAAGACAGTTCTTCCCTTCAACCTTATATAGGACAAGCTCGCTCGGGACTTTATAGTTCGATGTCTAATAAACTTATCCTCAACTATTTTCTTAAAAATCGAGAATAAAACTAACTAAAATGGAGAACCTCTTGTGGGCGATGATTCAAAAAAAATAAGGAAATCAGTGAAATTACATTTCTCTAGTAAGTGAGTTCCTTTTGAAGAAAATACTTCAAAAGGAAACTTTGCATCAATCAGTTTATCAAGATGTATAGGTACATTATCAAAAAATATATGGTTGATAGTTAGAACAACGTCGTCAAATACTATATCGTTAAGAAAGTGACAATGCTTAGGGATACTGTTAGAATCATCATGATGCTCTTGATGTTCAATCTCACATTCAGTACTATAATGATGGACATGTGGAATAATAGAATGAGAAATTACTACTAAGCCTGTGATTAGCAATAAAGATAACATCGCTATTTTGAAAATATCTCTCATTATAAATAATTTATTTTGCAATAATAGTAAATATTTGGGTGTAATTAAAGTACAAAATGGATGATAATAATTAACATTTAACAGTATTTTAATTTATTGAGATTACTCAATTGAATCTAATTTATGATATGAAGAAAGCTTATTACTCTATATCCACAAAAGTTTTATAGAAATGTTTTTCTCACTAATAGACTAGGGAATCGATATTCAATCTACTTGGTCTCAATCTTCTTATCAATAGCACTTTGGATTAATTTCTTTTTATCATCATTTAGAACGATTTGAAAATTCCCAGCATCAAAATTCGTTTTAAGATAGTTTACCTGCGAAGTAATTATGGAGGACTGTTGCTTGAAATTGCGACACATGGAACAGCTCGCCAAATGCATCTTTAGCTTAAACTGTTTGATTGAACTAAGCTGTTCAAAATCAGAGCGGGTAATGAGCATTGTAGCATCATCACAGCTAAGCATCAGCTTGTTCATCATTTTCCCTAAGCTATTTAATATTTTACTCATCTAACCAATTATTTTCTATGCATTCACGTAATCGTAATCGTGCTCGATGCAGAATTACCCAGAAATTAGACGCTGAACAATTCAATTCCTTACATACATCTTCGCTTTCCATCTCTTCCATAATCTTAAGAATAAACACACCACGCAACTTTTCTGGCAGAGAAGAAATACATTCCTCCAAAATAGCTTGAAACTCTTTCTGGTGCATGGAATTGGGATCCCGATCTGACCAATCCTTTGGTCCTCGACTCTTTTCCCAGTGCCCCTCTAAGAAACCTGTATCTCTAAATGGATTACTCATTTTTGACTCAGTAAGCTCATTTTGAGTACTCTTCTTTCTGTAATAATCAATGATTTTCCTCTTTAGAATTGCTATCAACCATGTTTGTTCACTACTATCACCGCGAAAATTTGGCTGTGCCTTTAGCGCAGACATAAACGTATCTTGCATCATATCCTCCGCCACTTCTCTCGAACTTAATCTAGAAAATGCATAATTCAATAAATAATCACCATGATTAGATAACCACTTATTGGGTTCAAGAATATGTTTTTGCACAGCTGTCAAATTTATTTGATTTATGAAATTATTTCGCAATCATGTAAAATAATTATTTCATTGCGAATATACACAATCTCAATAAAGAAATTGACAATATTTCAATTTCTTTATTAATCATGAAGCTTCTTAAGGTCAAGAAAATCTTTATGAATGATATTGCGTTAATTCACTAATCGGTTCTTTTAGCACGTTTCCGATAGTATATCCTTGATATTGAAGTTCATCTTTCAAAATACTTTGAAAATGAAATGCTATGGAACCCACAAAACCAACTGGCATTTTTTTATCAAATTCCAAGGTGTTGAGTTGATATTTTATAAAAAGAGAGAAAGCATTACGGATAACAGAATTTATAAATCTATCCTCTGAATGTTCAGACGCAAATGAAGCAAAGGATGCTAAATAGCGATTTGGAAATGGCTTCTTATAGATATTCTCTAGGATATCTGGTATATCCATATGATACTTTTTTGCAAAATCAATTCTTAAATCATTTGGCATCTCTTTATTTAGAAACATTTTCAGAAATTGACGACCAATATAAGCCCCACTTCCTTCATCTCCTAAAATATAACCCAAAGATTGAATTTTGTGTACAAACCTATACCCATCATAAACCGCAGCATTGGAGCCTGTTCCAAGAATACAAGCAACGCCATGTGTTTTCCCAAACAAAGCATGAGCAGCCGCCAATAAATCAGAAAAGATTTCAATTTGTGAGTTGGGAAATACGCTTTTTAAAGCAGATTGTACAATATTGCATTTCTCTGGTAACGAACAACCAGCACCATAGAAATGAATCTCTTCAACATCCTCCACATTTAGTCCCAAGAAACAATTAGCAACTAAAAGACTAATTTCATTTGAATCAAGAAAATAAGGATTGAGACCTTCAGAGAAGAAACTTTTAGACTGTTTTCCTTCTGAAATTACTACCCAATGTGTTTTAGTCGATCCACTATCTGCAATAATTTTCATAACCTTCACTAAATACTTATTTCCATTCCATCTTCAGCCAAAATCGTGTTCTTAAAAACAGCCTTTACTTCATCCAAGAACAAGCTCAAATCTTCGTATCGAGTACTAAAATGTCCTATTAACAACCTCTGAACCTGTGCTTCTCTAGCAATTTTAGCAGCTTGCTTTGCAGTGCTATGATTTCTAGCAATAGCCTTTTCCAAGTCACTACTCAGAAAAGTAGCCTCATGATACAACAAACTCACACCAACAATATCATTTGCCCTCTCAGGTAAATAAGCGGTGTCTGTCATATAAGCAAAAGAGGATGGATTTTGGGGAGAAGTTGTGATTGTATTATTTGGATAAATCCTTCCTTTAGAATCTATATAATCCTCCCCATCTTTTATGCGAGGAAACCATTTGTGATGAATATCCCGATTTTGAATAAATTCCTTTCTAATATTACGCTGACCTGTCTTTTCCTGAATTTTAAAACCATAGGTCTCTACACTATGTTTTAAGGGGAAAGTAAAGAGCTGATAAGCGTTTTCTTCAAATAGCAAAATACTTTTCTTAGTATTAATAATATGAAACACTAACTTAAAGCTTAGTCTTGTATTTGAAGCTGCAAATTGCAATCGAATGATTTCTTCCAAACCATTTGGAGAGTATATATGCAGGTCTTTCTCTCTACCAAGCATATGCATAGTAGAAACTAAGCCAACCAAACCAAAATAATGATCGCCATGTAGATGACTTATTAATATATAACGTATCTGACTCTGTTTCTTTTTAAACTTATTCAACTGTAATTGTGTCCCCTCACCACAATCTAAAAGTAAAGAATGCCCAGCTATTTCCAACAGCTGAGCACTCAAATTACGTTCCTTCGTTGGGATTGCTGAACTGCTTCCCAAAACAGTCAATTTCATTGACATTATCGAATAATCATTCGTTTTCGAACATTATACTTCTCACTGGAAAGCTTATAAATATATAAACCAGAAGGTAAATCTCCTTTTTGAAATACAATATAATTTAAGCCTTGGGAAGCATATATATCTTCCGTGCGAACTAGCTTTCCTGCAATATCGTAAACTTCAAAAGTATATTTATCCATTTGTGGACTATTGAATCGAATCGTAGTTATCTCATCAAATGGATTTGGTGCATTTTGACGTACAATAAATTCTTCAAGATTCACATCACCAAAACCTACCATACTAGAGTCGAGTATAACAAAGTCAAATTCAGCATCATATAAAATAGTATTATTTGCATTATGTCCCAAAAATATTTTAGTATGCATAATCATTTTATAAACACCTGTATCAGATTGAGTTGGTGTTCCTTGTACAATAAAACAACCAAATGTTCCCCCTAACCAATAATCATTAGGTGAATTGGTAGCATAACTAAATGATGGTGGAAGTCCTGTAATACTATCAACCCCTATAGAATCTATTGGCAAATTAGTTCCCATTACAATAGTGTCAGCAGGCACACGCACATGAATAGTATGGTTATAAGGAACAGTTGCATAGGCTGTCGGGATACCTGCAGAAGTATCAGGGTCTGTTAAAGCAGGAGGTGGAAAAGGAATTGGAGTACATTGAGCACTCACATTTTGAAATCCTAAAAAGCAAATCAATGCTACAAAAAGTAATAATTTCTTCATTTCTAATATTTTGGTTTATTTATTTTTATTTACTTAAAACAGACAAATTTAATAAAATTAGTTGTCTATAATTAAGGTGTTTCTTTTTGTTTAATAACACCTTTTGTTTTCCATCTTCCTGTTTTATAATAAATAAAGGAAGCAGACATGCCAAATGCCCAAGCAATAGGGATTCCCCACCAAATACCATCAGAACCTAAACCAAAATCTGGTCGGCTCAAATAATACGACAGCGGAATTCGAAGTATCCAAAGGGCAAATAGAGTAATAAACATAATAACTAAAGTATCGCCAGCTCCTCGAAGCAAGCCATGGATCGTAAACATAGCCGAGAAAATAACATAGAACGAACTCACAATAACCAAATAAGAATATCCTATTTTTATTACAGCAGGATCGTTAGTAAAAGCGCCTATTAATTCTGTACCAAAGAAATACATAATAAGAGAAACCATTACTGAGAAGGATGAGGAAATCAATAATGTAACATAAAAACCTCTTCTAACACGCTCAATTTTATTAGCTCCTACATTCTGTCCAACAAAAGTAGCCAATGCTGTTGAGAAAGCCATTGCTGGCATAGAGGCAAAAGAATCTAAACGACTTGCTGCGGTAAAGGCAGCAATTGTATCAGTTCCAAAATCATTCACTATTCGCATAATAGCAATCATTCCCAAAGCTACAAATGCTTGCTGTAATCCTGTGGGTAAACCTATTCGTAAACTCTGCAAAAAAATCTTCCAATCAAATGTTAAATTTGATTTGGAGAAATGAATGAGGGAATCACCTCGATTAATAAATATTGTTATTCCAATAAAAGCTACCCCTTGGGCTATTACACTAGCATAAGCAACACCTTTTATTCCCCAACCAAAAACCATCACAAAAATCAAATCCAATGCAATATTCAATATAGTAGAAAAGATTGTAAAATAAAGAGGTGTTCGGGAGTCACCCATACCACGTAAAACAGCATTTGTACCATAAAAACCAAACATAAAAATCATACCTCCCAAATAAATTTGAAGGTAATCCACAGCTTGATCTAATATTTCATTAGGAAGTCTGAGAGCTATGAAGATGTCACGACTAAAATAAATTCCTAAGCCTGACATAATAATTGAAGCCGAAAAGATAAAAACATAAAATGTGTTTATGGCTTTTACCACATTTTCGTATTGCTTTGCACCAAAATACTGAGAAACTACTACCGTTATTCCTGATGAAATACCTATTAGTAAGGATACTAAAACAAATATCACAGGAAACGATGCACCAACAGCAGCTAATGCTTCCTTTCCCAATACATTACCAACTATAATACTATCCACCACATTATATAGTTGCTGGAATATAGTAGCTGCTAATATAGGAAGGGCAAACATAATTATTTGCTTACTCTCTTTTCCTATGGTTAAATCTCTGGCCAATTTTCTCTTTTTACGTCTGCGAAAGTACAGTTTTTTAAGGCTGCTTAATCTTTGTTTATTTAAACAAAAAAAAGCACTCAAATAATGAGTGCTTTTCCTAATCATTCATTAAAATATTCTATTTGCGAATAGCATTCACATAGCTATACTTAATTGTTGCATTAGCATCATATTTCCACAATACTGCAACAGCATAAACCGTATTTGTCCAAGTAGGATCCAAAGCAATTGTGTAATTCTTTGCTATTTCTTTACCACTAGCAGGATTGGTGACAATCTTTTCACCCATTACACTATTATTCATTGATGAAGCTCTGATTACAAAGTTATGCTTATAATCATCGTTTGGATAACTTGATGAAGTTCCTGGCTGAACATATCCAGCAGGAGCAGTTGATGAACCATCAATACCATCCTCCAATATATAAACACTTAGATAATAATCGCCAGTACCTGTACCAAAAAACTTGGTCAAAGTTTCTATTTTCATATTACTACCTTCCTTGGTGTACTTAATATCAATTCCAGCAACAGCATTACCCGTTTTTATTAAATCATTCATTGCTTCTTGGTCATTAGTGCTTGTTTTTAAATCACCTACCCAGAATGAAGGAATACCACCACCAGAAGGGCGATCACCTCTAAACCCATTAGCTAATTGATTATTTGCCATTGGATCGCTATTCCCATTCACATGAATAGCAATAACTACACTATGTGGGGCATCTACAGAATATTTATGGAGCAATGGGCCACCTTTACTTCCACAAATGGAACAAGTAGTGGCTGTCCACTCTATACAAAAACCCTTTTGGGTGGCTGTTGGATTTAGAGCTTTTGGCTCTTCAGTTTCTTCTTCTTCTTTTGTACATGCACTTGCGATAAGTACAAAAGCAAATAAAATTAGTGCTAGTTTTTTCATGTGTGTGTTTATTTATTTATATGATTTATATTATAAAAATTTTTCAAATGTAATAAAAAAGTTTCTATTATGCGTTTGAGACAATTATTATTCAAATTAGTTGCATAAATTGTTTGTATAAATACAATTAATAACCTTTATAAATAAAAAAAAGCATCCGCCAAATGACAGATGCTTCTCTATAATATTCTATTAGATTCTATTTCTTCTTCATAGCATTGATATACATATAACTTGGAGAACCTGAAGTAGTTTTCTTCCAAACAATTGCAACTGGATATGTATCAACCCAAGAAGCATCAAGTGAAATAGTATAAGTCTTTTCAACTGTAAAACCATCACCAGGATTTGACTTAATTAACTCACCATAAGCATTCCCTGTAATAGAGCTAGCTCTTAAAACAAAGTCATGCTTATATGTAGCTGGATCAGCCACACCATTTTGTGAATAATTTCCTGAAGATGAAGAACCATCAATACCGTCCTCCAAAACTAAAACACTTAAATAATATTCTCCAGCATCAG